>Ga0206917_1088_pt1 | contig 25116 bp, 37 predicted proteins | sample Alteio_BWOrgHeat_68_FD_152931 | JGI IMG/M metagenome (GOLD analysis project Ga0206917, IMG submission 152931) | Enriched cells from forest soil in Barre Woods Harvard Forest LTER site, Petersham, Massachusetts, United States -... | ecosystem: Environmental > Terrestrial > Soil > Temperate forest >...
GCCGCTACCTGAGCCCTAAAACCGTGTCGGCGTAAATTTCGGCCAATCGCAACCGCATTTGATCGTTGTCAGCTTTCAACCTGGCGTTTTGAGAGGCAATCGCTCGGTTTAGTTCGGCCGCCGCTTCGGACCATGCGCGATGCTGGGAAACCCCAGTCGACAGCGGCTCTTTGCCTGGCACGTTCTCAAATTCCTGGCGGGCCGCCCGTAACTTTGCTGCCGCCATTTCGATTGCGCCTTGCGCATCGCGATCTTCCATAAAACTCCGGTTCAACCGCGCAGCCAAGACGAAACGACGCGCGACAAAAAGACGCCGGTGGGCTGCGTTCACCAAGACATCCGATGCACAGCCCGGCCGGCGATCCTTGGAAGACGGAGCATTATTACTCCGCGCGGGTTGGAGACAAGTCGATTTGCGTAAAAGCGAAAAAAACCTGCACGATTAACGCAGCAAGGCGATTAGACCCAGCCCAATGGCAATCAGTGTCGTGGCGATTAGCAGTGTGCGGACGCTGAAGTGCGAGGCAAGCCTTATCCACGGGACGGCCGTACAACCCGCGGCTACGGCAACCGGCAGCCACAGCGGCACTACAAGGGCGGTGCTCGAATCGTTACGTCCTGTGCCATGATCGCTCGTCCACCATCCAAAGCCCTGCCTTATCTCGTCTTCCTGAAAATACGAAAAACTCCACGACACTGGCCAAGGCGAAGGGTTCGTCACGCATACAGAAATGAGACCGGCGTCAGTTGCCACGCCACACCGCCGGTTTTGCGAATCAATAAGGTAACATTCGTCAGCAGCGCTTAGGCCGTTCAAATTGCGGTAGCTTCTAGCCCACAGCACCATGAGCAGCACCGCCGCAATCCCCCACGCCACCGACCACGCGATTCGCAGACTTCGGTGTTTCATAATCGTGAATCTATCGCAGCCACACGATCATCCCCAGCCCAACGGCAACAAGCGTCGTGGCGATTAGCAGTGTTCGGAGAGAGAAGCGCCCGCGTATCCACGGCGCGAATATGTTGACCGTCGCGAATACCGTTATCGCCCAAAACGGAAACCAGGCCAATGTAAATGGCCCGGCAGTCGCATGATAGAACCCTAGCGTCCCCTCCAAGGGATAAACTCGTTTGCCATCGAACATCAAGACCTGTTCGTGTAATGATTCGATCGGCCTGATGCCCCATTGAAAACCGACTGATGGTGCCCTGTTCGGTGCCAATCTTTCCGTAGCAATGCCAACTGCTCCCAGGCGAATACGAACTTGTACGTCGCGACCCAGGAGCCGATCGGCTAGGAAGTCATACCGCCAGTAACTCCGCGCCCACAGCCCGACCAGCAGCGCGACGACCACTCCCCACGCCACCGACCACGCGATTCGCAGCTTGCGGTGTTTCATATCAGCGTAGCCACGCGATCAGCCCCAGTCCAACGGCAACTAGCGTCGTGGCGATGAGCAGAGTGCGGAGGCTGAACCGGTTGGACCACCGCAGCCAAGGTGCGATAGAGGCTGCAGTGAAGAGCGACGTAAGAAACCAAAGCGGAATCTCAACGCGACCGCTGTCAAATTCAAAACCTCTCAGAAACTTCTCTCGAACTGCAAGCGGCGGGACGGGTACGTCTCCTTCCTTCCACTCATCGTACAGTTCCTCAACTGACGTTATGCTGCCGTTCCAGTCGTATCCATTAGTTCTTATCAGGAACGATATCTCGGTTGGATCGCTGTCCAAGGACAGCTCCGCCTGACCTTCGAGCAGTCCGCAATTTATGTACGACGTCCCAATTACCCGAATTGCATGGTACGAGTACCAGTAACTCCGCACCCAAAGTGCAATCGACAGCACCGCCACGATTCCCCACGCGACCGACCACGCGATTCGCAGCTTGCGGTGTTTCATTTACTTATCTCGTTAGCCACACGATCAGCCCCAGCCCAACGGCAACAAGCGTCGTGGCGATTAGGAGCGTGCGGAGTGAGAAGCGTCTGGAAAATGTCAGCCAAGGAACAACAGAGCAAAAGGCGATTGGTAGTACCACTTGCCAATGTGGCAAATCTAGTGAACTATACGAAACTTCCTTCCAGTATCGAGGAAACCAAGGCGCAGGCACACCCAGCGCGGGTGGATCACTTGATCGGTTGCGGTAGGCATGCCTCATTTGCCCTTGGGTTCATCTAAAGTTGGCTCCGTATATAAAGCCGATGTAGTCCCCACTCGAATGAACTGAGAACTCGTCCGCGGAAGGTGCTGTTACGCCGAAAATATCGTACGTCCAATAACTCCGTATCCACAACACCAACAACAGCACAGCCACGATTCCCCACGCCACCGTCCACGCGATTCGCAGCTTGCGGTGTTTCATCCAGTTACCTCGTGAGCCACACGATCAGCCCCAGCCCAACGGCAACGAGCGTCGTGGCGATTAGAAGCGTGCGGAGGGAGAATCGGCTGGACCATCGTATCCATGGCAACGCGGCAATTAGGGCAATGACGGGAACTGGCGACCATGCTGGTACCGTGTGACTTGGAATTGTGACTGAGGCATTTCGCATTACGCCCCATCGCCCGGTAGTGTCTCCCAATTCGTAGTTAGCGTCGAAAACCGGCTGAGGTACCGATTGAATGCTTTCGTCAACTAACAGCTTGCCGGACTCGAATCTAAAGCTATGTCGATGCCAAAACATTGCGAATCCGGTGCTAGAATAACCGCTTAGCCACGCGGCGGCAGGCGCGATGCACGCGATGCCCCACGCGACCGACCAGGCGATTCGCAGGTTGCGGTGATTCATCATTCAACTCCTTAGCCACACCACCAGCCCTAGCGCTAAGGCAACGAGCGTCGTGGCGATTAGGAGTGTGCGGATGGTGAAGCGATTTGAAAACGGCAGCCATGCAGCCGCGCCAATTACTGCATCCAATAAGACCAAAAACCAGTTTGAAATGACGATCACATTTCCAGACCACAAAGTGCGTGAAAAACCTAAGCCGAACGTTACGGGTAAGAAGAACTCACTTGAAGCTGTTTCACTCGCGCACATCCAAGTAGACGGCGTGAACAATCCTGAATTCCCATTCGCGATAATGACAATCTGTCCCCGATTGGAGCCCAATGCTGAATGCCTAATCGTAGAAACAACTCCCAGGAAGCTCACAGGCGGCTGTCTTATGGAAACGCTGTCGTTCCACCAATAACTCCGCACCCACAACGCAGCCAGCAGCACGGCCACGATTCCCCACGCCACCGACCACGCAATTCGCAGCTTGCGGTATTTCATGACGACTACAACGATTCTGATGTGCCCCCTTCAAACGAGACCACAACTGGAGCGAAAATCCGGTTGTGGTCGCAAGCGAAGGAGGACGATCGATGGCACGAGGGAAGAAGTTTAGTGCGGAGCAGATCATCGGCAAGCTGCGTGAAGCCGAAGTTGAGTTGTCTCGGGGGAAGAAGGTCCCCGAGGCATGTCGAAAGATTGGTGTCACGGAGCAGACGTACTATCGATGGAAGAAGGAGTATGGTGGTCTGCGCATCGACCAGGCGAAGCGGCTCAAGGATCTAGAAAAAGAGAACGCTCGTCTGAAGCGGCTGTTGGCGGATGCGGAGCTGGATAAGGCGATTCTTCGGGAGGCCGCCTCGGGAAGCTTATGAGCCCGACGAAGCGGCGTAGAGCGGTCGAGCATGTTCGAGATGCTCTGGGCCGCAATTGCGTGACCGAACGTCGGGCATGTCGCGTGTTGGATCAGGCTCGCAGCACCCAACGGCGGTGCCGTCATGTTGCCAGTGACGAGCCTCGCTTGGTCAAGCGGATCGTGGAGCTGGCTAGTAACTACGGGCGGTACGGCTACCGCCGCGTCACTGCACTATTACATGGAGAGGGATGGCACGTGAATCACAAACGGGTTGAACGGATCTGGCGCCAAGAAGGACTAAAAGTGCCGAAGAAGCAGCCGAAGCGTCGGCGACTGTGGCTCGGCGACGGTTCCTGCATTCGTCTCCGCCCGGCGTATCGCAATCACGTCTGGAGCTATGACTTCGTCGCCGATCGGACATCCGATGGCCGGCCCATTCGGATGCTGACCATCGTCGATGAACACACCCGTGAGTGTCTGTCGATCGACGTAGCCAGGAGACTGACGAGTGAGGACGTGTTGGAGCGGCTGAGTGATCTGTTCGTGCGTCGCGGCGTGCCAGATTACATTCGCAGCGACAACGGTCCGGAGTTCACCGCGACACGGGTGCGAGAGTGGCTGGAGCGCGTGGAAGTCAAAACGTTGTTCATCGAGCCTGGTTCGCCCTGGGAAAACGGTTACGTCGAGAGCTTCAATGGCAAGTTGCGCGACGAGCTGCTGGACCGTGAAGTGTTCGACACACTACTGGAAGCTAAGGTGCTCGTGGAGCGATGGCGGTGGGGTTACAACACGGTCCGCCCGCACAGCTCGCTGGGTTATCGGGCTCCCGCACCAGAGGCGATCCAGTCCTGTTCGCTCGCTTCGGCTACGCCTCAGCAAGCGAACAGGACTGGTCTGATAACAACACCAACCCTAACTTAAATGATGGTTCCATACCTGGGGGCACATCATTACACCTAGGTCATTCTCAGTGCATCGCCCACACGATCAGCCCCAGCCCAATGGCAACGAGCGTCGTGGCGATAAGGAGAGTGCGGAGAGAGAAGCGTTTTGACCACCAAGGGCATGTGGGCGAGATTGACAAAACGACACATATTAAGATTGGCAACCAGAGAGGCGTGCCAATCTTATTGTGAAAATGGTAGAAGTCGAAAAGAATGTCCGTCGCACTTAGGGACAAGCCAAGTTTCTGCATATCTTTTTCAATATCGATAACAGGCCCATGGCTCCATTCGACCCAGCCACCTTGCGCGGTTCCGCCTTCGGAATTTAGCGATTCAATTTGAAGGCCCCCATAAAACGAACCGAATTCTGCATGAGCGATTGGGACGCTTAGCAATTCACACTGCCAGTAGCTCCGTATCCACAGCGCGACCAGCAGCACCGCCACGATTCCCCACGCCACCGACCACGCGATTCGCAGCTTGCGGTATTTCATCCTAGTAACGTGAGGATGGGGAGGGGTTAGCTAATTGGACGCCTTGCTCGCCAAAGATTTAAAATGCCCGCAAGAGCACAAATCGCAACCACGATGAATTGAATAGTACGGTTTCTATCCGGTTGCCAGAAATAACCAAATTCTACGGTCATTAGCAGGAATATAATTCCCAGACCGATATGCATTTTCCCGGGTGTAGGTTTAAGAAGCCGTTTCGACGTGCTTCTGTCTTCCATGTAAAAGCTCTCCACGAGGGGCGGGGAAGTTAGTCGGTCGGATTTAATCGATTATGTGAGGGCTTATGGTACTGCGACCACGAATAACTGACGACGACGATTGCGAAAAAAATCGACATCGCTGCTTGCCCGTAAGATTGCTCCGCCAACGCGCGATTGCCGTGATCATACACTGCAAATAGTAAAACTCCCGGGACAATTGCGTATGAGACTATGTTTCGCACAATTCCGCCGCCCTTTCGATCAGTTCCTTGGTCGTCCATACGTCAGCCGCCCTAAGTCAACTCCATCTAAGTGCTGCTCAACGCACGCCTGCATATCAACAAGCACCTCGCGTAGCTCTTCCGCACCAGGGCCGACCACGCGATTCGCAGCTTGCGGTGTTTGATCGATCCTATTAGCGCGCTACTGGAGAACTACTTGATGAATTGAATCATGGCGATAAGGATCGCGATTTGTATTGGAATTCCCAGCAATAACCCAAATAGAATTGGTCGTTTCGCCTGCAACCGGAAGCAGCTTCCCACGCCAATCATTGGGCCGCTTAGCCAGACAATCCCATCTGGAAACCAATTCTGGAATTTTCGACTGCCGAGCATGGCCACCGCAAATACCGCGAGCGCAATTAGATTGCCGGCGATTACCAGTAGGAGCCCTTTGCTACGACCGCTCAGCATCCCCTCATCCTATCGCGCACGCCAGTCCCAGTTATCACCTAAAGAAAAGCCAGCCGATCAAGCATATGACCACGCCAATGACAGCGTGGGCGACCTCTAGCTTCTCCCTCTCTTCAGGGCTGAAAATCCCCTTGCGACCTGACTGAGGGATGGGCGGTATGTAGTCGCGACGTTTCTCGTCCATGCTCACATCCTACCGCGCAGGAAAAAGCCCGCCACGAGGGCGGGTAGTTTAGCGTGTCGGATTCAGTTTTTCTCTGTAGGTCTGTTGCGCCGCTCGTTCCGCAAATGCCGCAAGTACGGCTGCGACCTAATCAGCCCGAGCACGCCTGCCGCTGTCATCGCGAGACTTGTAATGGATACGGCGAACATCGTGAGATATAAGCCAACGATGGCAAAGCCAATAAACGCGATCTGCATCGTCCAGAATAAGAGTGGAACGAGATTTGATTCGCGACTTGTCAGCCGCTTACTGCCTTCTCGACCAGTTCGTTGATCGTTCATACACGCATCGTAGCAGCGGACGGACCAAGTTTCGAGTTGCGCGGACTAGCGGAACCACACGATCAGCCCCAGCCCAAAGGCAACGAGCGTCGTGGCGATTAGGAGCGTGCGGAGGGAGAAGCGTCCTGTCGGACGACGCCACCAGGGGAGCCACGGGGCGGTTGTAAACGCGGCGAAGAGTACCAGTAGTGACGCATGAGGAAAAATGTAGATTCTCCCAAGCAGCGGCCGGTCTAGAATTCCAAACCCAAAATGCGTCTTCGCCCAAAATGACGGATCGTCTTTGCTTTCACTTGGAAAGCTCAGGAACTTCCAGCCAATTATGATTGGGGACTGGATGGTTTCTATTAGTAATTTACCGCGTATCGACGAAATTGACAGCGATGTCTGTTGATAGGCGCGGCCGAATGCGCCATCAGCCCTCCAATAACTCCGCACCCACAGCACAACCAACACCACCGCCGCGACTCCCCACGCCACCGACCACGCGATTCGCAGCTTGCGGTGTTTCATCGTGTTCAATTCAGATTACTTTGCCCCAAATAGCCTAACCAGTTCGCGGAATTCGTGCCGAAATCTTGACCGGTGTACTTCTGCAAGGCTTTGACAAAAACTGCTTCGGTTTCTGTTCGTTGTGCTTCTAATGCCTCTTCAACTTCGGGAGTGCTGCGATAACCTTCACCGACTACATAGTATGTCTGCGCGTAGCCGAGCATCTCGGCAGTGCGAATTGCGTCGTCGTGCGACGAAATGCGATTGTACTCTTTGGCCCACTTTGCCAGCTCCCGCGTCACACTGCGCTGATGAATAATTACGCCATGGTCGAACATGTAAGCTGCAAACACCGCGAAGCAGACAGCGCAGAGACCTGAGATTCCGACACAAAGAATTGCAACGGTTGGACGTCGCATAATTGTAGTTCAAAAAGTTCGATTACAAAGTTTGAACTCAAATGCCAGCGCCATTCTACCACGCACAAAGTACCTGATGGAAACTACTCGCGAGCGACGACTGCAAATCCTTATCTCGCAAGCCACACGATCAGCCCCAGCCCAACGGCAACGAGCGTCGTGGCGATTAGGAGCGTGCGGAGTGTGAAGCGCGTTGACCAAGGGATGGCTGGCGGGACCGCGCAGCAAGCTGCAATCGTGCACAATATCCAGATGGGATGACGAGAATCCCTCGTTTCCAAACGAACCCATAATGCCTTGTTTCAAATAACGCGGGCGCGGCAACATAGGATTCAGAGAACCTGAACTCGTAATCGTCACCGGTTCCAGTCACTTGATTATTGAACTCAATGTAACTGTTGAAAATGGTGATACGGGAGATGCGACCATTCGGCGCTGCCCACCAGAGAATCGAGTCGGCACGCCAATAACTTCGCATCCACAGTGCCATTAGCAGCACCGCCACGATACTCCACGTCACCGACCATGCGATTCGCAGCTTGCGGTGTTTCATGGGGCTACGAATGTTCTGATGGGAATTGTTTAGGCGGATTATATCTGGAATGGCGATTGCTAGTGTCGAATCATTCGCGAGACGGTCAATGTTCCACACCATCGAAGATGTGTGTCTCTGGGAACGGCAGGATTTCCCGACTGCCACGCCAAGTCAAATGAACTTCCGCTAGTCGCCCTGAACCGTCACTGATTTCCAATAGGACGTCATCATTGCTAGTTCGGCGTGCCACCGGTATCACTGAAACGCCACTCAACGCGTGTCCTTCAGGCAATTCTAGTTGAAGTTCGCGGACAACTGACTCGTACTCTCGCGAGTTGTTAAGCACATGCCAATCCTCCGATCTGGCGAGCAGGTGCAGTAACTTGGTGCGGCGATTGGCACGTTTGGAGTCCATCCCTTCATTCTACCGCGCACGTGGTTAACGTGCCGTCCACACGATCAGCCCCAGCCCAATGGCAACGAGCGTCGTGGCGATTAGCAGCGTGCGGAGAGTGAATTGCCCGGTACGGCATGTCCAAGGCAGAGCGATAACCGCCCCGCTGATGAGAATAGGAAACCAGTACGGAACGACGACTCTGGGTATCACAGGCATAGGTTCATAGCCGAAGCCCATGAACGCGTGCATTGGTGGAAGTAACGGCGCGACTCTCCCTGATATTAGGTATCGCGGCGATTTTGCAGGTGCTTGATTAATCACCAGCGTTTCTAGCTCCCCTCCTACGGACGCTAACGCTCGATTTGAACTAATCACAAGTGCGTCTAATCGCCAATAGCTCCGTACCCACAACGCAATCAGCAGCACCGCTACGACTGCCCACATCACCGACCACGCGATTCGCAGCTTGCGGTGTTTCATCGTCCTACTAATACGCTGATGGGAAATTAGTTCGGCACCACTCGACGAACTGCTGATACTCGTGGTTCCCCGTATCTTTAGTCTCGCTGAATACAAATCGATCCCAATAGGCAGCGCGGAGGACAGTTTTCAGATCAGTGGGCAAGTCGTTTAGCAGACAGGCAACATTTCTACCACTTAACGGCTCAGCCATCTGGTTCCAAAGCTCACCGGGGCAAATAATTCCGTCCCGATACAATTGCACCATGCGTAATAAGTGAGCGTCAGGCATCCCCTCATCCTACCGCCCACCAGTAAGCCACAGAATCAGCCCTAGCCCAATAGCAACGCGCGTCGTGGCGATTAGGAGCGCCTCAAGCTGAATCTCAGCCGGCTGTCGAGTACGTACATGGCGGCGACTGCAACCGCAAGAATGAAAAGCAACAGCAAGGCAGGGCGGAGCAATGAGGCCCGATAACCCGTTCCTCCAAACTGGGCCAGAAGTAGCTGCGTGGCCCCGATTCTACCGCGCACCAGACAACCACACGATCAGCCCCAGCCCAACTGCAATTAGTGTCGTGGCGATTAGGAGAGCGCGGAGGCTGAAACGGTTTGACCAAATAGGCAGCCAAGATGCAGTGCACATCAGGGCGACAAAGATCGTGGGCAACCAAAGCGGAATTTGAACGACTTGGCCGGTTGACGAAAAGTCCCATGTCCAGTCTTTAAACGCGAACATCTGATCGTCATGGGATACGTACCACTCTGTTTTGGTCGCGCGCGGATTGGCAAAGAGTTTGGGAATGCGAGTAAAAGATATTGAGCCATTACTGCTGTAAAGGCTTGCGCGGTAGGATGAATTTACGCGGAACAGACCATCGAGCGTCCAATAACTCCGCACCCACAATCCAACCAACAGCATCGCCACGATACCCCACGCCACCGACCACGCGATGCGCAGCTTGCGCTGTTTCATGCCTATCAGTGCGCTGATGGGGAATTAGTTTCTCGTTGCGCAGCACGTTGCTGGCGAGCTAAAAAGATTTTGTGAGCGGCAACCATCCCGGCAATTGCCGCGATACACGCAGAGGCAATTAGGACGCCCGTTTCCTCGTGTACTTCAGTTATAGAGCGCCGCTTGCTTGAGGGATCGGGGGGCTCGTGATGGTAATAGCGCATTAACGGCAACACGCACGTCATAACCACCGCTGCCGCCATTACAAAACCAAGAATAGCGCCTACGAGGATATATCGCCCCGATAGGTCTTTGCTCTTTTCCATCCCCTCATCCTACCGCGCACGAAAAAGCCCGCCACGAGGGCGAAGGGGTTCGGGAAGAATTGAAATAACAAATGCCCTATCCCCGTCGCGGACTGCGACTTGATTCAATGTGTGGCGGGGTCGGGTCGCCATCGGCCCTTGATCTAGTAGCGTCCGATCTTTCGAATATCTCGATGAAGTAGGTCTACCGGATGAGCGCCTCGGGCCGGGCGAGAATTGCAGTGGGTGAGGTACCAATGCCATGAGCCACCAAGAGACAATAGCCGAACTAGCCCGCGTACGGGGTGAACTACGATCACAAACGGTACGCTATCTCATCGAAAGGGCGTCCTCGCTTTATCAAAACGGAGATATCCCGCAGGCAATCTCATACTTTGCTCACGCATACGCAACTGCCGAGGCAAAAGACCCGTTGCGCATAGCGGCATTAAATCTTGCTGCCTGCTCATCATCCGTTCTCATAATGACATTTGTCCACGACGCGAGGATTCCTGCTATGGCCTTCAGCCCTGATGGTCGCAGCGTAGCTACCGGAAGCTATGACGGAAGTGCACGATTGTGGGATTTGGAGACGGGACATCCTCTGGGCGATGTTATGAGGCACGAGCGAGCACTAATCTCTTTGGCGTTCAGTCCTGACGGACAAAGAATAGTTACCGGAGCCTATGACAAGACAGCGCGACTATGGGAGGCGGCAACCGGAAAGCCCCTCCACGATCCGATTCGCCACAATGACTCGGTGTCGACCGTAGCCTTCAGTCCCGATAGTCGAACCTTCTGCACAGGCAGCCACTTTACCGCACGAATGTGGGACTCAACCACTGCAGAACTCGTCGGTGAGCCATTGGAGCATGAAAGTGCCGTTTATCGTGTTGCGTACAGTTACGACGGCGCTAAGGTTTTTACAAATGGATTTCGAAATGTCCGTATATGGGATGCAGCAAGCCAGAGGCTTCTCGACAAACGCTTCGGCATCGTGGCTGTAAGCCAGGACGGTCAAACCATCCTGGAAAAATCTCGCGAGCGATGGCTTCGGCTGGTGGATGTCGTGACGGGAAAACGTGTGGGTAGGCCGATCCGCGACTATCCAGATTTTATGCCGAGGTTCAGCGCCGACGGCAGCGTCGTGGCAACGGGAGTTTCAGACAACGCAGTTCGCTTATGGGACGCCGCAACAGGGGAGCCGTTGGCTCGGCCAATTCGCCACGATGGGGGCATACACAATGTGGCCTTTAGTCCGAACGGCCATGTCGTGGCAACCGCCAGTACAGATGGGACCGCGCGACTCTGGAATGCGGCTACTTGCGAACCATTGGGCAGGCCCCTCCAACATAATAGACCCGTGTACGGTCTCGTGTTCAGCCCTGACAGCCGCACACTTCTTACGAATAGCGACGATACTGTGGCACAGCTTTGGAAACTCGCAACCAGTGAATCGTTCAAAGATCCTCTTCGGCATGAGCGGGAAGTGACTGCCGTCGCGTTTAGCCCTAACGGCAATACGCTGGTTACCGGTGCCGAAGATAACGCCGCTCATTTCTGGAGCAGTGCAACGGGAGAGCAAAGGGACAGACTAATGCTGCATAAAAATAGAGTTACGGCAGTGGCGTTCAGTCCCGGCGGGCGCACGGTCCTAACAGCTAGCTGGGACAATACCGCGCGATTGTGGGATGCTCACTCAGGTGAGGCGTTAGGTGAACCAATGACGCATTCTGGTTCCGTGACGGCCGTGGCATTCAGCCCGGATGGCAGGAAGGTGATAACTGCAACTGGCTATGAGGCACAGTTCTGGGACCCCGAAACCCAAACGCGAGTTGGCGAACCCATGCGCCATCCGAATACCGTCTATGCGCTAGCATTTAGCCCCGACGGGCGAAAAGTTTTGACGGGTTGTTGGGACAGCACGGCACGCCTATGGGATGCGGACACGAGCACGCTGGCTGGTGAGCCCATGCGACACGACCACCCAATCCTCGCAGTCGCTTTCAGTCCGGACGGTCTCACGTTAATATCGGCAAGCGGCTGTGCAGCGCATTTATGGGACGCCACGAGTGGTGAGCCGCTTAATATTTCCACGTACCATAACGGAGTTATTTACTGCGCGGCATTTAGAGGTGATAGTCGCATGTTTGCGACGGGAAGTGCGGATAAGACTGTCCGCGTCTGGGATACAATAACTGGAAAACCACTCGGCGAACCTATGCGACACGTCGGGAGAGTTAGAGCCGTTGCATTCAGCCCTGATGGCCATACAGTTTTGACGGGCAGCTCGGACAAGACGGCGCGTTTATGGAACATATCGCAACTTCCAGACGACCCAAGATTTGTCCAGGCGTGGGCGGTCGTGAAGACTGGCTTGATTCCCGAACGGGCCGGCATTTTGCGGCGATCATCTTGTGAACACTGGCTAACCAAACAAAACGAACTAACTATTGCTTCCTAACTGGATCAACGAGCTTGGCTTCGGCTATGCTAATTCGTCCTCAATCATGTGGAGCAGTTGCAGTAATGCTTCCTGTCCCACGTCGAGCGCCAAAAGATCATTAGCGGCTGCCGCGACTTGGTCGAGGCGGACAGCATTCGGAGTAATCGTTGTTTGTGCGGCATACATTGACCCTGTTTTGGCCCATAGCAACCGTGTTGAGCGCGGCCGTATGTCGTAAGATGTGCTACGGCATTTAGTGCCGCACGCGTGGGGTGATCGATACCAGCGTAGCGTCGTGTCTATCACCGTAGCCACACGATCAGCCCCAGCCCAACGGCAACAAGCGTCGTGGCGATTAAGAGAGTGCGGAGAGAGAAACGGTTCGACCAATGAAACAACGGTAGCGAAGTCAGTATTGTCGCGGCGATTACCAACAGCCAATAGGGAACATCTTGAAAGCGAAGGCTTTCGTTGAATTCGGCGCTTCCATTTGACGCGAATGAAGTTAATGTCCGCCTGAAAATGGCAATTGTGACGTTGCCTGATCCCGATTGAACCCAGTCGATATTTCTGGGTGGCCCACTTTCCCAGAAAACATCGTGTCTCCAGTAACTCCGTATCCACAAAGCGATCAACAATACCGCCACGATTCCCCACGCCACCGACCACGCTATTCGCAGCTTGCGGTGTTTCATGGTTCTATCTCGTGAGCCACACCATCAGCCCCAGCCCAACGGCAACGAGCGTCGTGGCGATTAGCAGAGTGCGGAGGGAGAGGCGTTCAGCGACGTGTTCTAGGATTATTTACTGATGAAGGCGGAATTTGGTAGTTCACTCGGTTGCGAGAGCAAATCCCATTGGTTCATCGCAAACTCGATTCTGATATATCGATTCGGCTGGCGTTCGTTCTTTCCGTTCTGAATTCCAACGATACGACCGCTTTGGTCGAAGATTCCGCCGCCCGACATTCCACCGTAAACCTGATGTCCTTGTGCGCTCGTATAGAACACATTTCCCCACACAGAACCCTCAGGCTCCACAACTTTGGTATCGAACATTACCAATTTGTGAGCATCAGAGGGATAACCTCCAACATAGCAAGTATCACCTGGATGAAGTTGGCTAGAGTTACCAATTTCGGCGACCGGCATTTCCTTGGTATCGCCCACCACTGTCACGAATCCTACGTCTGTGATTGGATTTGAGCCTAAGATTCTTCCTGGCAAAACATCTCCCGATGGAAATCGGACAGTTACCCTGATAGCGTCCTCATACAAATGGTGACCACAAGTCACGACTATGTTATCACCGATAAATGTCCCGCTGATTCCGTAATTCCCATCCTGGTGCGTGTCGGGACAAATTTGAACACTCGTTTGCTCGACGATGTTCTGTGGTGAGGTCTTACCAGGCAGACCACTCCCATGATATTTCCATTGAGGTAAAAGTTGCAGCTTGTCAAAGTTGCCATCGCTAGATTGGGAATTGAGTAGAAAAGAGATAATAGTTGAAGGCGTAGCGATAGGGTCTCTGTCGAGCATTTTAAACGTCGTTATGCCGACAAGTCGTCCTCTCGCGTCGAAAATCGGTGGAAAGCCGTCCCCCGCGACACTGACAGCGGCCCAGGTCGTTTCAACGCGCTTTACCTCCCCTTGGGCTATCGAAACTTCGTAGTTTTCATTGTTATATTCGGCGGAAAAGCAAAGCTGACCGGTTTTGAGGGTTGAGTCTTTCGCCAATTCCGCTACGGAGCATCTGCGGTCCTTCACTTTTGCAAAACCAACCTGCCATGCGTTTGACCACTCAGTCACTTCAGCCTTAGCTTTCCCGCCGTCGAGAAAGCGGACAAATAGCTGATTGCCCGTTGTAAAGTGAGGAACTCGCAAGTCAGTCGTGCTTCGAAATGCAATAGTGCCGTCCTTAGAAATACAAACGCCGGTCCCCGCGAACCGCCCGTCTTCGCGTTCAAGCCGTATCAGCGCAGATTTTATGGTCGCCGTTGCAGGGGCTGATAAGGCTAATTGGTCAGTGTTGCAATCAGCACTGACCGCGAATAACTGAAATAAGCAAACAGCAAGAACACTGAGCGGAATCTTCAGATTCGATCTACAGCTTTGCATTACGGAATCCTGAATTGTCAAGACGATGCGGCTTACCGCAGCCACACGATCAGCCCCAGGCCAACGGCAACTAGCGTCGTGGCGATTAGGAGAGTGCGGAGGGAAAAACGCCAAGGGAGCAATGGCGAGATTCCTAATGTGGCCATTGCAACCACCGCAAACCAATGTGGAAGCATAACAAGGGAATCATCGTCATCTTTAAGTTTGCCGAAACCAGCAATAATCTCTGCTTTTTGGTACTCTTCTTGAAATTCAACTTTGGTACCTTCGCGAGTTGTAACCCGCCATCTCAATTCATCGGCCATGGTCGCGTAGGCCGTACCAAGCGTGAGTGTGCCCCAATGCGACGAGCAATAGACGAAGGAAGTTTTTGACATCCCTCCTTTCAGCCTATCGATCCGCCAGTAACTCCGTACCCACAACCCTACCAGCAACAACGCCGCGATTCCGCATGCCACCGACCACGCGATTCGCAACTTGGGGTGTATCATTGCAACGGTTGCAAGTCGGTTGGGAGAAAGGCACCCGCGTCCGTCAACTTGCCTTCCTCGTCAGGCACAAGTTCGTCGAATTCAATCCAGATCTGCTCCTCACTGATAAAGTTGCGAATATGCTCATAGACAGGGCTGACGGTACCGCGAGCACCTCTGAGGTATGCCACAAAGTAGTTAGCTACAACTTGCACAGGGTCGCCGATGTTTAACATACTCATGCCGCCATCTTACCGCGCGTCATCGCAACCACACGATCAGCCCCCAGCCAAACGGCAACGAGCGTCATGGCGATTAGGAGAATGCGGAGGGAGAACGACCGGATTAGAAAGCCCACGGAGTGAATGCGAGGCCGGCCAAAAGGATCACAACAAACCAATGAGGTACTGACGCCGCAACGATACCCGATTGAGCATTCCAGCCAAAACCGAACCTTTTTATGTTCGCAAAAGTTGCTGGTTCGGTTATCCCCAATTTGTCTACCTCGTCGACCGTGGCACTGCCATAAACCCAAGCATTGCTTCCGTATACTTCGATTGGCTGTCCGAAATTGTAAAGTGATAACCTGCCGCGAAATGAACAGAATTGAGTCATGCGGATTCGACCGCCCCCAGATATTGAATCCTTTCGCCAAAAGCTGCGCACGCATAGCGCCAGGAGCAGCCCCGCTCCGATGACGCAAAGTACCGACCAAACGCATCGCAGGAACCAAATGTCGAGACTCATCAAGTCATAACTCCCATCCCACCGACTACGCGATTCGCAGCTTGCGGTATTTCATGGGGTGCTACTAATGCGCTGATGGGGAATTACCTTCCGGTCGCGACTTATATGCTCTCCAAAAATTGAGCGATGAAACAACAAGCCATCCTAATGCGACATAACCCTTTCATGACGGACCTTGATCGGTGTGCCACTGCAGGGCAAAGCCAGCGCTGAAAAACGCGAAGAAGCAGCCGATGTAAGGTATACGGACCTTTGCGAGGACGGTTTAACCTTCCACCACTTCAGATGTTCGGGTGTGTCGTTAATCATTCCCTCCATTCTACCGCGCATGAAAAGCCCGCCACGAGGGGCTGGGAAGTTAGTGTGTGGGAAAAGTATCGTACTCTGTAAGCTTTCGATACGTTCTGCGGCCGACGAATCTCCTGAAGATTAGATGCCGGTGTTCGCGGATGAATCTACGTCGTGAAGCTGAGTGGCGTAAGATAGACCTCGAAAGCGTGGGTTTAAGACGCCCCGCCTCGACCATCGCCGTCCGCCAATCAAGAATCTCGAATTTTTGCCATTCTGTGGGGCGAAGTCCATATCGCTCAGCCACAATGCACGCTTGATAAGACCGTGACTGTCCAGGCGGCTGCTCATTAATCTGTAGGAAAAACTTTAGATGAGTTGTCGTGTAATAGGTGATTATCGTTTCAGTTGGAAAACCGTCGTAGATGCCGGCAGGTATCCGGTGCTGATACTTGCAGAGTCCGTGCCAACCTAAAATCGACGCGAACTGCCGCAACAGGATCAGCGGTAAATCCCCCACAATCTGGTCTCGATCTGTTCTTTGATCATCCATACGTCAAAGCTCATCCAAGTGCTGCTCAACGCACGCCTGCATATCCACAATCGTTTCGCGTAGCTCTTCCGCCATCGCGTATAAGTCCGCGCAGATCGGCTCGGCAAGTAGCTTGTCAGCTTGCGTGAGTAGCTGATCGAGCTTCGCCGACATGGATAATAGCTTCGGTCGTGTTCCGTGGTCACGGCTTATAGCGATCACCACTGATCGGCTGTTGAGTTGGCACGAGCACCGCATTTGGGGCTAGTTGGTAAGCGGGAGCCGGAATCGGTGCATAAGTAACCGGCGCGGCGAAAGTTGACGGTCCGCTGACTGGGATGGGAAATGCCCTCGGATTGTATCTCGCCCACACCAAGAAGCCTAAACCGCAGCAGGTCGCGGTCATTAGTAACAACAAAGATGAAAGACTGAACTTCAATCGAGTGAGATGCTTTTTCAGCAACTCATTCTGTTCGGTCAGAAGCTCAACCACTCGTTGTTGATCGTCCATTTTGGTTAATCCTTTAGAGTGGCATGGGTACTGGCGCGACCGGAGGCGGCGATGATTGGGCGTTCGGTGAAACCGACGGCGCATATGGCGCGGCAATTTGCGGAAAAGGTGTATATACTGTCGTCATCGCTCGAATCGGCGAAGGCCGATACTCGTAGGCGATGAACCACATGCCAATGGCTAGTCCGGTCATCAGCAACAGTAGCGCCCGCAAGCTGAACTTGATCCGAGTCAGATGCTGTCTTAGCAGTTCAGTCTGTTCTTTTTGGCCTGCAATAAGATCGCGAAGAAGCTGCTCCATTTGATTCTTCCTACTCAACGAGGCAACTCAGAAATAAATTCGCGTATGCCAATATACATGACCGCCTGACCGGGAACCGGATCAACGCAGATATGTATGATCCCCGACTTCGCCAAATCTGCCTCGCCACTCTTCAACCGGTCAATCAGGCCGTCGTAATCCGCCACGGTATCCACGGCGACTTGAACATTCTTCGGCGGCCCGTGGTGTTGGGTATACATCACCAGATGGAAAGCTCTGACCGCTTCGACTGACGTGAACAGGCACAGGCACTCGTTACGGTTGACGGTGTTGCATTGCAGTGAGCTTTGATCTTTGCCGTACAGGAAGTAGCACGGGTAGATCATTCTGAAGTCTGGGTCGTCGGGCATGGCTTAATGGTTTGTAGATCGCATCTGCCATCTACATTTAACCGACTTCGCGTGGCTACTCATACTTCACTGGCATTGGATTGAGGTAAGAGCAAAGCGATAACTCCAAATCGATCGGACAAATATGAACAGCACGGTCTGGCACCGTCACGTCGTTGCCGATTGCAATGTTATCACCGTGGTGATGGATGCCTTTGATTGTCAAATACCAATGGCAGTTACGGCCGTTAAATCGGTCGGTGTTTAATCCGCCAGTCTGCCCCTTAATTCGCAACAATCGTCGCATTCCGAGTTCGGCGCTATAAGTTATCCGCGTCCAAGCTTGCTGTAACAGCATGCAATGAATTTGAATTTCGCAATTAGGCGGTGGCAACACGTCCCAACATGGTAGTGGTGGTTTTTGAATAATAATCGCATCGTCGTTTTCAAAAATCCCTTCTTCGAGAAACTTTTCTTGCTTAGCCGCGTATTTCGATGGTTGCGTGGCGTACACATCGGCAAACGACATAGAGAAGTAATGACCGTGGATCAGCAAAATCGCTTTCCAGAATTGGTCAAACACTGCTTCATCACCCGTCAGAAGTGTCACTTCTTCGCCGGACCTAATTGCGTGGAATATGGCGGCAACAACTAGCCGTTCATCGTTATAACGGTGTTCCTCAATTTTCAATCGCCGCAGCGGGTCCGCAAATGGTAGGTCGTGGCGAACCTACATCGGCGCAGGCGGCTGCAGGGCCGCAAATGATCGGGAATCAGGGAAACGCGGCGTCTAAATCCGGTCCTCAAAGATCGACCTAAGCCGCTAGCCGTTTCGTCCACTGGCACTGATTCTGATCGCGTCTGATAATCGTCAATGCGACAGCCCCAAATCGGGCGCATAAGTCCCCCAGCGACTTCCCACTGCGGTAATCGGTCAATTCGATGTACTGGTCGCGCTGATTCGGATCAGGGAAATAGTACATAAAAACAATGCCGCAGACGGCTTTCTTTTCGTCGAACCCAAGAGCCATAAAGGCATCGGTAACCACGAGCGTATGGTAGTCGTCACGCGACTCGACCACGCCTGGCGAACTTCTCGAAAAGATTTCGAGGATTAACTTAAACCTGAATTATGGATCGCTAGCAATATAACTACTAGAAGCATCGTCGTATCAAAATCATTCCATACGCAGGCGCGCCTTAGCTACGACCTTTTTTCGCACGCAACGATTCTTTAATACTGCAATAATCATTCTTGCGCACGGCGAAGACAGACTTCGGCTGATACTCGTCGTCGCGATATTCGGGCATCCTTTTCCGATTGCTATTCGCAAACAGGGCACGTTTGTGAGGCTGTCATGGGCACGATCCACGATTGGTTTGCGGGGTTGAAGGCGGAGCAGTTCTTCCAAGCCCTGTTATTGCTATGGTCCGCCAGCGTGTACGCGGAGCGAACAGGTGTCGATGCTTGGGAATTTGCGCTTGAAATGCGTGAGTTACAAGAGCTGGGCTTGTCTGACAATGATTTGCGATATTTGGTCCGACTGAAGCTCGTGAAGCATGCGAGTGAGTCGGACGATCATACGCTTAGCGTTCGCAAGTTCGACCCCGATTCCGATTTGCATTTTACTTCACGCTCGTGCTTTGTCCTGACTCCGATGGGAAAAGAGGCGGCTTCGATATTAAGTCGAACCCCAAAAGTTACCGAAATACGGCTGAAGACCGGCAAAACTACGGAGTTGCCAACGTGGGACGCACGGCATCGGACGCTTATCTATCAACAAAGTGTCGTTAAGCAATTTAAGATTCCTGCCGCCAACCAGGAAGCCATTCTGACGGTATTTCAGGAGGAGGGCTGGCCCCCTCGAATTGATGACCCGCTTGCTCCGCTGCCGGAGTTAGATGCAAAGCGGAGATTGGCTGATGCGATTAAGTTTCTGAATCGCAACCAAATCACTCCGGTAATTCGATTTCACGGCGACGGAACCGGTCAAGGTGTGCTATGGCAACGACTCGTCGTAGTGCGCGAAATTGCAAGCACTTAATTTGGGCAAGCTTCCCATCAGCTTCCCATCAGCTTCCCATCCGCTTCCCATCCGCTTCCCATCCGCTTCCGTAGCAGATTCTTGAAAGCGCTTTAGGATCGATGGCGTTGCAAATTCGCCTCGACTCCTTTAGCAGCAATCGCGACCGGAGGCTCATATGCGTCGGCTCAAATCATCTTGGTCGAATACGCTTCGCAAACTCGGCTTTAGCAGATCAAAACAAAAGGCGCAACACAGCTCATATGGTCGCCGCTCGTCAATCGAGAGCCTTGAGGCGCGGCACATGCTATCGATTACCGTCAACACGTCGGTCGATCAAAACGATACCTACGTCGTCGGAGGGCCGTCGAATTCACTTCGCGAGGCAATTGCCTACGCGGCAACGCAGACTGGTCCGCAGACGATAGCTTTCGATTCCACCCTGCTAGGTGACACGCTTTACCTTAATGATCAACTCACTATTACTAGCAACGTCACGATCGATGGTGGGACAAACCAAATTACGCTTGATGGGCAATCGAGCCATCGCGTATTTGTTAATTGGTCCACGGCAGATATCAAAAACCTGACGATCACTCACGGCGGCGGCGTGAATTTAGGTGCCGGTATTTACAACGGCGGTGATCTCACACTCGATACGGTGGACCTCACTTACAATTCCACAAACCTTACAACGACGGCAGGCAACGACAATGGCGGCGGCATCTATAGTGTTTATGGTTCGCTACATCTTATCAACTCTACGATTGACAATAACCAAGCCAGATGGAATGGCGGCGTGGCATTCTACGCTGATGACGCGAATGACGTGTTGCAAATCTCGGGAACTACATTCAGCTACAACGCCGGCTTCGATTCCGGTGGGAACGGCACGATTGGTGCGTTGGGCGTGAATTCGTCGAGTGCTGCCGCTGCTTTGACTATCACGAATAGCACATTCGTCTCAAACCGATCGTATACGGTAGGGGCGATTTCAGTATCTGGAAACGCGCATCTAACTCTCGTCAACGACACGGTCAATTACAACTATGCAGAGTATGGGACTGTTGGGGGAATAATCGCAAACGACAGCGGTTCGGTCATCACCCTCGACAATACGATCGTCGCTCAAAACTATGATCAGACAACCAACAGTCTCCAACCGTACTATTTTGATGATTACACTGACGTAGCAGTCGGTTCAGGAACCTTTAACTCTTCAAGCACAAATAACATCATTGGCGTTGTCGGATATAGCGGGATCAATACTACGAACAATTTCACCGGTACGGTCTCCTCTCCAAAAGATCCCGGCTTAAATGGTCTAAATGACAACGGTGGGCCGACGAAGACGGCGGCACTTCTGGATAATAGTTTTGCGATCGACCGAGGCAGCAATGTTGCCGCTCTCACCGCTGGCCTGTTGACCGACCAGCGCGGTTCGGACCGCTTTGTAGGCACCGTGGATATTGGTGCATACGAATTCAAAGGGCCGTTAAATGATTTCAACGCCGACTGGTGGTCAGAAGATAAGACCGAGACACAGGAAGGTTTCCCATTAGGCTGGGAACTGCCTAATGTTGACCATCTGGTTCTTAGTGGTTGGAATGTGCCTGTCGATGGCATCCGGTGGGTGCGATCCGACGGATACCTGATCGATTTCGACGATTTTGACACAACGGCTGCGGCAGATAACGACTACACAATGTCAAAAATATCCGTTATTGATTCGGATACTTTTCTTCGTATTGATAAAAACGGCAGCCAGTCCACTTATCAGACCATCCCAGATACCACGACGGCTCTGCTTATCAGAAGTGTTGATCGTCTGGGAGTTGGTTATGAATACCAATACGACGAAGATGGCAAAATCCTCACGTTGTCCCAGGTAAGGCCAGGTCAAGATGATGAGGTGACGACTTATCATTACAACGAATATGGCGTAGTCGATGCCATCACTGACCCATTTGGCCGCACCGCGAATATCGTTTACTCAACCTTTTACGAGCGGCCGGAAGAATTCATTCTGCCGCCGCCCGATCCCAGTCAGCCAACAGTGCGACCAACGTTTATTCTGGATGATCCGGGCATGCTTGAGTCGGTGACTGATCCCGACAATCGAACGACTACTTACTATATCGGCCTGGGCACAGATACTGATGCTTTTATCACCGAGCCAAACTTGGAGACGGTTCACTTCAATCCAATGATGGGTGATGTGTTAAATAGCTGGCGATCGGAACTTGGTTCATGGGCGACTTATCTCCCCGAGTTCCGAGTCAAGCGCGTGCCCATCAATAGCTCACCCACCCATACTGGATACGAAACAGATGAACTCGGACGGGAGACGACGCTGACAGTGGATGCCAATGGTCAAGCGGTTGAGATTACTGACCCAGCGCACCAAGTCACCTCGATCACTCGAAATGCGGCCGGACAACCCACAGAAATCATTGTTACTGCCGGCGGTGACGGCGGCGTGGTCAGTGATACTAGCTTCACCTACGACTCAAATTACAACCTTATTACCAAAACAAATGAACTCGACGGAACCTATGAAACTTGGTCCTACGACTCTACTTTCAACCAAGTAAAGGAATACGATGATAAACTTCATCACAAGACGTTGTATGACATAGACCCCAGCACTGGTAATGTGCTTGAAACGCAGGTCGTGATTGGGAGCGACGTAGACGATGTTTATGGTAACAATCCAATAACGAAATACACTTACACAGCGGACGGTCTTGTCAGCACCGCCACGCAACTTCGCAACGACTACGACGGTTCGCCTCAAACAAGCCTTGTTACTGAGTATTCTTACACGGATGTGGCCGATACAATCTCCGGTCACGTAGGGCGCTGGCTCGACAGTGTTACATACGGCGGCGATGATCCCGGCGTCTCGGGCATCACTCTCATCAACCCGTCTACGGTCTCAGTCGTCGCTCGCAACGACTTCGGTATGCCAATGACAGTCGAAGATGAGGTCGGCCGTCAAACTGAATATACATATGACGACCTGGACCGGCTCATTGAAGTTAAGCTTCCTGATCCTGGAGACAGCCAGCCCCAACCGGTGGTGGACTACGTTTACTCTCTTGCCGGTTTATTGACAGACGAGATTGATTCGAGCGTGGGTTCGTCGGACTCGATCACTACGCACTATGAATATGACGACAACGGGCGACTACAGCACGTCTTCCAAGACTTTCTTGGACCGAACCAAGCAGAAACTACTTATGGTTATGACGCTGCGGGAAACATCACCGATGTCACGAATGCGCTTAGCCAGACCACACACGTTACATACGATGTTTTGAATCGCCCGATTGCGATCGCCGAGCAAGACCCGGATGGCAACGGTCCGCTATCGAGCCCCGTGACATACTTGGCGTACAACGCACTTGGCCACGTCGTTGCTGAGATCGATCCAAACAAGTCTTTATGGAAGTACGGTTACAATTCTCTTGGCGAACCGGATTCGCAAATTGACCCCGATGGTAATTCTTCTGGTCGAACCTACGACGACGACGGAAATGTGCTCACAGAGACTGACGCAGAAGGGCGGGTAACGACTTACACGTATGATGACGCAGGTCGCGTCGCCACTATGACAGAGCCTGGCGAAACCGATCCAACACTTTACGTCTACGATTCCGCCGGTAACTTGCGATATAAAACTGACCCGCTGGGCGAAACCACTGGATACGTCTACGACGAGCGGAATCGGCTAACTGAGATGATTGATGCCGACGGCAAGTCAACTTTGTACACATATACCGATGCGAATGAATTAGAGTCGCTGACCGACCCGGATGCAAACACGACGACGTGGACATACGATGGCGATGGCCGCGTCAGTAGCGAGACGAACGAACTCAGCTACGCGCGCACCTATCGCTATGATGCTTATGGGCGGCTCACACAGTACACCGATCGTGACGGCCGAGTTACGACGTATGACTACGATGACCTGAACCATTTAACTTATGAGAAGTGGTACGACGGCAGCACACTCACACGCACGATTTCGTACGAGTTCGATGCTCTCGGCAATCTCATTTCGGTCAGTGATCCCGATGCCACTTACGGCTTCGTATACGACGGCTTGAATCGCGAGACGAGCGCAACGGAATCGATCAATGGTCTGACGCCAGAGATTGACTTCGCCCACACCTACGATCAAGGCGGCCGAATGGTATCGGCAGGCGCTACGATCGGTGGCACTGCGGATTACGAAAACACATACACGTACGATGCGCTCGACCGCTTAACAACGCTGATCCAACAGAGCAACGGCGGCAATGCGGTGAGCAATAAACGGGTAGATTTCGGTTACAACGACGCCAGTCAGTTGACGAACCTTGCTCGCTATGCGAGTACCACGACGTCGAGTCCGGTAGCGACGACGGACTACGGATACGACGCGACGAGCGGACTTATAACTTCGATTGTTCATACCGCTACCGCCACAGGCAGCACGTTTACTGAATCGCTGGGGTATGGATATGATGGTGCGAATCGCCTCAACACTTACACAAACAGTGTCGATGGATCAGATCTTACTTATGAATACGATAACAACGGCCAACTGACCGACGTAATCGGCGGCTATGATGGTGCCTTCTATGAGTATGACGACAACGGCAATCGCGAAGTCCACGGTGTCTACGGTTATACGTCGCCAAGCAGCACGATCGGCGATGACAATCGGCTCTCGTCCGATGGAATCTACGACTATTCGTACGATCACGAAGGCAATCTAGTCGAGCGCGACAATGTCGCCACGAGCGAATACACGACGTACGCCTACGATCATCGCAATCGACTCATCGAGGTGGATGATTACAATACGTCTGGCGACGAAGTGCGGATCGTCACTTACAAGTACGATGCGTTCAATCAAATGATTGGACAGCGCACCGACATAACCAGCGGTCCGACTGCCCAGTCAGTATTCGTTTACGACGAGGGTCAAGTCACACTTCAATTCGATAAATCGAGCAGTGGTAACGTCGCTGCTTCTGGACTCTCGCACCGGTACTTGTGGGGACCAGCAGTTGATCAGTTGCTCGCGGACGAGCAAGTGACAAGTTTAAGTTCCGCTGGAGCTACGTACTGGGCGCTCACCGATGCGGAAGGTAGCGTGACTGACGTGCTCGATTCGAGCGGTAAACTTCGACTGCATCGCAAGTTTGATTCGTACGGCAACGTCGAAAGTGAAACACACTACAACTCCAGCGGCAGTGCCGTCACGTCGGGTACGGGGTATATCGA
>Ga0206917_1089_pt1 | contig 25071 bp, 23 predicted proteins | sample Alteio_BWOrgHeat_68_FD_152931 | JGI IMG/M metagenome (GOLD analysis project Ga0206917, IMG submission 152931) | Enriched cells from forest soil in Barre Woods Harvard Forest LTER site, Petersham, Massachusetts, United States -... | ecosystem: Environmental > Terrestrial > Soil > Temperate forest >...
CAGGGTAAAGGTGCTTCTGTGCGTACCTAACGCAGCCCGTTCAGCAGCCCCTTGATCGCGTCAGGGTTCTTCTTGATGTCTTTCAAATTGTCGCGAATGTTTTTCGCCTGGTCTTTCACCGCGCCGATATTTTGTTGAATCGTGGCGGCGTTTACTTCCGGGCGGATGGACAGCGCGGCGAACGGCCCTTCGATAATCAGCGGTACGCTTAAGGCCTGCGGTTGTTTCGCGGGCGTCTTATTATCCGCCGTTTTGGCGGGCGCCAGGCCGGTGCTGATGGACGGCACGATGCGGTAGCTCAGACGTTGCTGCGGCAAATCCACCGTGCCGGCGCCTTTGGCCTGCACGCTGGGGCCGGTGAGCACTAGATCGTTATTTTTCAGAATACCCTGCGTGATCGTGAAGCTGCCGCTGAGCAGCGAGAACACGGTCTCCTGCGCCGCGCTGAGCGCGTTGACATTCAGCACCGAGGTAATCGCGCTGGCCGCCTGCGCCAAGTTCAGCCCACGCACGGCGCCCTTAGCGATTTGCAGATGGCCACTGCCGTTCAGATTATCGATCAGCGCCTGCTGGCTGGCGCCATGCGCGGTGCCTTTGGCCTCTAGCGACGCCGTGCCGCTCAAGCGATCAAAATTTGCCGCCGCGGCGAGCAGTTTTCCGGCGTCGATGCCGCTGGCAGAAACGCTGTAATCAAAGGCCGGGTTTGCCGTGCGCGCATCAATGCCGAGCGTTGCGCTCCCTTCGCCTTCATAAAGCGCGGTCTTGGGGATATTGAGCGTGAGCACGCCGCCGCTGAGCGTCGCCTTGATGCTGGTTTTTTCCAATTCGAATTGTTGAACGCGTATGCCCGGCGCCTCCAGCGCGACTTCCGCATTCACGGTGCGCAGTGCGGAGAGATCGATCGGCTCTGTACTCCAGCCAGACGATGCCGGGTGCGGGGCAGCCTGTGCATCGGAAATAAACGAGAGGTCAAGCTGGGCGCTGCTGGAGGCCATATACGGATTGACATCGAGCATATTGGTGGTGAGCGCGGCTTGCAAGCTGGGCACTTTGCCGCCCCAGCCGGCCGCCACCGCGCCTTTGGCTTTCAGTGCATCTAGCGCTAAGTCCGCATTGTTCAGCACGCAGCGCGTCTGCCCGCAGGTGAGGTTGCCACTGGCCGCAAGCGCCAAGGGCGGTTTGCCCGCGCCCCACGCCATCGGCTTGCCCGCCCAGGCGGCGAGTTTGGGCACGGACGGCGTGCCGATAACCACCGTGCCGGTTGCGCTGTCCAGTGCGGCCTTGCCTTTAAAAGCGGCTTGCAGCGGGGCGGATTTAAGATCGAACGAAACCACCGCCTGTTTGCCAGCGAGTAGCGTGCTCAGATTATCCAGCGTCAGGCTCACCGTGACCGGCACCTCGTTCCACTGCGCCTTTCCCTCGAAGGTCATGGGCGCGGACGGGCTGGGCATGGCAGCGGTGATGTCTAGGCCTGAGAGCGCGTAATGCACATGCGCGGGAATATCGCGGTAATCGACCGTGCCGCCCTCGATTTTAAGTGCGCTGAGACGCAGAGCGGCGAGCGCGGAGAGGTTGCTCGCTTTGGTATGTTCATCCGCATTTGCCTCGCCAATGAGTAGCCCAGACGCGGCGGGCAGGGGCGCCGGCTTGCCGGGCGTAAATTCCCAGTTGCGCGCGCCTTGGGCATTGGCTTCCAGATAAACCACCGGCTCATCTAGCGTGAAGCGCTTTACTTCCACTTGGCTGTGCAGCAGCGGCAGCAGCGCCACTTCGGCATTCAAGGTTTTCACGGTGAGCATTTGCGGGGTGGAAAAGCCCGGCGGGTTGGACAGCGCGGCGTTTTCAATGCTGATGCTGAGCGAGGGCAACAGACGCAATTTCATCGCGCCGCCGATGGTGAGTGTGCGGCCGGTGGCGCGCTGCACTTGCGAGATGATTTCTTGCTTATAGCGCTCGGCGGGAATGAGGAATGGTGCGGCCACTGCGGCAATGAGCAGCAATACGACCAGTGCAATGATGTATTTCAGGATACGTTTCATGACAGCACTCCATATGCGCGGGCACGCAAATAATGATCGGCGAGCACGATGGCCAGCATCGCCTCACCCACCGGCACGGCGCGGATGCCCACGCACGGGTCGTGCCGGCCTTTGGTTTGCACGGTGGTATTATGGCCGTGAATATCCACGGTTTCCACGGGCGTGAGAATGGAACTGGTGGGTTTGACCGCAAAGCGCGCCACGATGGGCTGGCCGGTGGAAATCCCGCCCAATATGCCGCCTGCGTGGTTGGAGAGGAAGGTGAGGTGGCCCTTTTCCATGCGCATGTGGTCGGCATTGTGTTCGCCGTGCAGTGCCGCGGCGACGAATCCGTCGCCGATCTCCACGCCCTTAACCGCATTGATGCTCATCAGCGCGCTGGCAATGTCGGCGTCGAGCTTGTTATACACCGGCTCGCCAAGGCCAGCGGGCAGGCCTTCGGCCACGACTTCAATCACCGCGCCGACCGACGAGCCGGATTTGCGGATGCCGTCGAGATAGTCTTCCCACTGCGCCGCCGCTTTCGCGTCGGGGCACCAGAAGGGGTTGCGCTCTATTTGCGCCCAGTCCCAGGTGGCGCGGTCAATAGCGTGCTCGCCCATCTGCACCAGCGCGCCGCGGATGGTGACGCTGGTACCGAGAATTTTGCGTGCGATGGCACCAGCGGCCACCCGCATCGCGGTTTCGCGCGCTGAGGCGCGGCCGCTGCCCCGCCAGTCGCGCACGCCGTATTTCATGTGGTAGGTGAAGTCGGCGTGGCCGGGCCGGAATTTGTCTTTAATGTCGTCATAGTCTTTGGATTTCTGGTCTTCGTTTTCGATCACCAGGCTGATCGGCGTGCCGGTGGTGAGCCCCTCAAACACGCCCGACAGAATCTGTACGCGGTCAGATTCCTTGCGCTGGGTGGTGAAGCGCGACTGCGCCGGGCGGCGCTTGTCGAGCCAGGGCTGAATGTCCGCTTCGGAGAGCGCGATGCGCGGCGGCGCGCCGTCTACCACGCAGCCGATCGCCGGCCCGTGGCTTTCGCCCCAGGTGGTGAAGGAAAAAAGCGTTCCGAATGTATTGGCTGGCATGGATACTATTATTGCTGCGAAAGCGGCTGCGACACAATGGTTTTTATCATGGCTGCATCCTTCGGCGCGACGCCGGCGGGAATCATGGTGATTTTCGTCACATCGCGCCCGGTGAGTGTTTTGTAAAACACCAGCGCGGCCAGATACGCCCCCGCCGGGCCGGGGTGGTGGTTATCGGGCCCGTAAAGCTTAATCGGCGGCTGAGCTTTGAGCGTGCGGAACCAGTAGAGGCCCACAGGCGATACCAGCGCACCCAGCTTGCGTGCTTCCGCATCTGTATTGTAAGCAAAGCGCTCCATCATATAAGTGGGGTTTTGCAGAAAACTATATTTCGGGTCGGTGTACCAGCTACTCCCCGGCTCGCGCGGCCAGGTGAGATAGAGAATGGTTTTGGCGTGATTTTCTTTAATCGCCTGGTCGAATTTCGCGAAATATTCCTGCGATTCTTCGATGTTGCCGGACGTCATGGCCCAAAAACTGTTTTCTTGCAGCACCACGTAATCCCAGTGCCGGGCTTTGAGCGCTGCCAAGGCGTTGCCGTCCGTCCACAATTCGCGCAGGCCCACGGCGCCGCGGGTGACGGATTGCACGATGAATTGCGTCGGGTTGCCGGGGTCGGAGCTGGCGATGTCGACCATCTCGCGGGGGATGTCGTGCACGAAGGTGTAGCTATTGCCGATGAATAGCACATGCAGCGCATATTTCGGCGGCTGCGCGGTGGACGATGTCATGATGGAGGAAACACCTTCGTTGTTTGAATACGAAGGGTTGCTACCGGGCGCGTGGCCCCAGATGAGGAAGACGGCAAGGCCGATCAGCAGCGCCGCGCAGCCAATGCGGAGCGCGGGGTTCATGCGCGGCTAGACGGTGGCGATGTCGGGCGCGTCGGCGCGTTTCATGCCCACGACGTGATAACCGCTATCCACATGCACGACTTCGCCCGTGGTGCCGGAGGCAAGATCGGACAGAAGATAGAGCGCTGCACCGCCGACATCCTCGATCGTGGTGTTGCGTTGCAGCGGGGCGTTGAGCTCGTTCCATTTCAAAATATAACGGAAATCGCCGATACCCGAGGCGGCCAGCGTTTTGATCGGCCCGGCGGAGATGGCGTTGACGCGGATGCGCTTGCCGCCAAGGTCCGCCGCCAGATAGCGCACGGAAGCTTCCAGCGCCGCCTTGGCGACGCCCATGACGTTATAATGCGGCACGATGCGCTCGGCGCCGAGATAGCTCAGCGTGAGCAAACTGCCGCCGTTTGGCATCAGCGCTTCGGCACGCTGGGCCAGTGCGGTGAAGGAATAGCAGGAGATGTTCATCGTCATCTGGAAATTATCCAGCGTCGTGTCTACGTAGCGGCCTTTCAGCTCGTTCTTGTCGGAATAAGCGATGGCGTGAACCAGGAAATCGAGGTTGCCCCATTCCTTGGCCAGTGCGGCGAACACGGCGTCTTGGCTGGCGACATCCGTCACGTCGCAGGGCAGCACCAGCGTGGAATTCAGCGATGCCGCCAGCGGCCGCACGCGCTTCTCCAGTGCTTCGCCCTGGAAGGTGAAGGCCAGCTCGGCACCTTGCGCATGCAGATAACGGCTGATGCCCCAGGCGAGCGACTTGTCGTTGGCCAGGCCCATGATCAGGCCGCGTTTACCCTTCATAAGTGAGCCCTGCGGCACACTCGCTTCTTTTTCTTCGGTCATGGCAGGTTGTGGCGATGCAGTCATGCGTCGAGACTAATTCTGCGACACGATCTGCCAGCTGCCGTCCGGCTGACGGCACGCCGTGCCGTAGCCGCTCTTGGTCTGGCCGCCGACATTGATTTTCTGCGTGTATTCGCGGCAATACTGGCCGTTGGAATTCTGCGAGACCGGGCCGGGGGTGACGGTGCCGGACGCGTTCTGACCCTGCCAGGGCAGCGCTTGGCCGGACTGGCCGGTTTCCAGCGCTTTCTGCGTTTTTTGTTCGGCGATAGCACGGTCGCCGTCATCCAGCGATTTGCCGATCTGGTTGCCGATCAGGCCGCCGGCGAGTACGCCAAGGCCGGTGGCGAACAGACGGCCCTTGCCGCCGCCAATTTGGCTGCCGAGCAGGCCGCCGCCTACGGCACCGCCAAGCGTGCCGATATCTTGCTTATTAATGCCGCCGCCATTCATGATGCCTGCGTTGGGAGCGCCGTTTGGCTGGGTGCAGCCGGCGAGCAGGGTAAGAGCCGCAGTCGCAGCGAGAAGTTGACGAAATTGCATAAAAAGCCTCCTGAACTGAATGATTAGGAGCTTTTTATCGCACAAAACGAGACTGGGCGCAACTTACAAATACGTAATTTTGCGGTAACCTAACGTGCGGAGCGACCCGTGCCGCCGGTTACGCGGGCGGCAAAGCGGGCGTTGCCGCGTGCCGCCAGCTTGCTGCCGATATTCATCATGCCCAGCGCCGTCCACAGCGCCTTGGCGAGATAATTCTTTTGGCCGGGCCTGCCGGTGCCGAAAATGCGCTTGCCGGGTGCACCCCAGATGGGGTGAGCGCTGTTGCCGCTGCCCCACACTGCGCCGCTGCCGCTGCGCGAGGATTTGCCCCACACGCCGCTGCCGCCGCCATGCAGGCCGCCGTCATCGCCCAGGCCGCCCCAGATGTTGTTATGCGTGCCGCCCCATACGTTGTCACGGAAATTGCCCCAGGTGTCTTCGGCGAATACGCCATGCACGCCGCTGGCGGTGACGCCCCAACCCGTGATGCCGGCGCTGCCGCGCGAAACAGGCGCGCGGCCATATACCGGCGCGAAGGCCTCCTCGCTCTCATAATGGCCGCCGCGGCCATAGACATTGATCGCCGATTCATCACCCATTGGGCCGTAAATCGACATGCCGGCGCCCATGCCGTGCGTGGCATACATGTTCTGCATCTGCTGCTGCGCCATCATCTGCCGCAGCTTGATATGATACGGGCTGAACTTGACGATATTCTCGCGCATGAACGACGCATGATTGAATTTTTTCGGGCGATATTTGCCCAGCGTCATGCCGCCCATGGTGGTGACTTTGCCGTTTTTGCGGTTCACTTTGAGCACCAGATTGTTCATCTCGTCATAGACCTGGCCCTTGGCGTTGATATGGCCGGAATCGCCGTAGCGGCGCGGTTTGATGACCACCATCTGCCGCAGCGCTTTTTCCTCCTTCATCGCTTTGCGTTTGGCGATCTCTTCCATGGCGCGGCGGGCTTTGACGGATAGCTCGAAGCCGTTGCGGCTCTCTTTGCGGTTCTTTTCCTGGTACTCTTGTAATTTCGCCCGCATGATGCGCTTGTAGCGGTCGGCCGGGCTGAGGGCGAGCTTGCCGCCCTTCATGATTTCCAGCTTTTTCATGCGCGCCGCTTCGCCCATTTTACCGGTGGAGCGCGCGCCATTGAAAAAACGAGTGGTGGTCATGACAGAATTCCCTATACTGCAAGTATATCAATTACCTGGGGCGACGTGTATGAAGCTTTTGTTACAATCTTCCTTGATTTTACTTAGTTTTCTGGCGGTTGGCCCGGCTATAGCGGTGGATACTATCCCGTTGGTTTTCCACACCTCCCACGGCAAGCAAATGTTTCAGGTGGAGGTGGCGCGTGACAAAGCGGAGCAGGAATATGGCCTAATGAACCGCACGCAGCTGGCGAAAGACGCCGGGATGCTATTCGTGTTCGCGCCGCCGCAGCCGGTGGTGATGTGGATGAAAGACACGCTGATTTCGCTGGATATGATCTTCATCGGCCCGCAAAAAACCGTGGTCAAAATTGCGCGGGATGCTGTGCCGGAATCGGAGGCCGAAATTCCCTCGGATGCAATTGTTGCCGCAGTGCTGGAAGTGCCCGGCGGCACGGCAAAGCGCATCGGCCTGAAAGTGGACGATAAGGTGGATTATGTATTGCCGTAAAGGGGCGCTGCTGTTTGCGGCGCTAGTAGCACTCGCGCAGCCCGTGCTGGCCAGCCAGCCAATTTTGTTTACGCGTGCGGGCTTGCATATTGAGCGAGCGGCGCCGCCCGCCGGCGAGCCCGCCGATACCAATTTCGATGCGGAAATGCGCGATGCCGCCTCCGCTGCCCGCACGCCAGGCTGGTTTAATTTTATTGCGCCCGCGCAAGGCCACGCGGTGTTTCTGACCTATAGCAGTGCGCAGGAAGTGGCGCTGGTGCCGGCGCAAAATTTCGCGCCGCTGGATGTGTTGTTTGTGGATGAATATGGCTTCATCACTAAAATCGCGCCGAGCCTGGTGCTGGCGAATTTGAAAGAGCCGATCCCGTCGGAAAAGCCGGTGCTGGTAATGATTTATCTGCGTGCCGGAAGCTGCGAGCGATTGAGCATCAAACCCGGTGATCGCGTAGTGGGTGATATATTTAAAAGACGCCCGGCAGTGCTGACGGCGCCCGGAAAGCCGGAGGAGAAGGTGAAAGATTCAGTGCCCGCCGCGCCGCATCCAGCCGAGCAGGGGCAGTAGATGTCATCCCGAGCGAAGCCGAGGGATCTTTCCACTGCACGCAAATAAAAAGATCTTTCGACTCCGTTCGCTTGCGCTCACTACGCTCAGGATGACTGAAGTTCTACCGTTACCGGCACATGGTCCGAGCCTTGCGGCCAGTCGCGTGCGTCGGTGAGTGTGTCCAAGCGTTTTAGGCGCGGGGCGAGGGGCTGGGTGAGCCAGATATGATCCAGGCGACGGCCGCGATTCGAGGCGCGCCAGTCTTTGTTGCGGTAGCTCCACCAAGTATAGAGTTTTTCCGGTGCGGGGGCAAGGTGGCGCGCGGCGTCCAGCCAATCCAGCCCGGCTTGGAATTGGTCGAGGCGCGATGTTTCCTCCGGCGTGTGGCTGACGATTTTGAGCAGTTGTTTATGCGACCACACGTCATGCTCACCGGGCGCGACGTTGAGGTCGCCGACTAAAATCATCTTGTCTTTTTTCGTGCGCTGCGCTGCAAACCATTCGCGCATCGCATCCACATAATCCAGCTTGAAACCGAAATACGGGTTTTCCACCCGGTCCGGAATATCGCCGCCCGCCGGCACATAAAAATTATGCAGCTCGGTGCCGTCCGGCAGCGTGGCCGTAATGTGGCGCGAATCGCCGTGGCCCAGCAAGCTCAGGCGGTGCGGCTTGGTCAGCGGCAGTTTTGAGAGAATGGCAACGCCATGATACCCCTTCTGCCCCCGTACCTCGATATGCGGAAACCCCAGCGCGCGCACGCCCTCATACGGAAAAAATTCGTCTGCGGTTTTGATTTCCTGCAGGGCGATGACATCGGGATTATGCACCGCAATGAGATTTTTCAGCAGCGGCAGCCGCAGGCGGACAGAGTTGATGTTCCAGGTGGTGAGTTTCATAAAATCTCAATCGCGCTATTGTCATCCCGAGCGGAGCGTTAGCGGAGCCGAGGGATCTTTGCACTGCAAGACAATGAAAAGATCCCTCGGCTCGTTTCACTCGCTCGGGATGACAGATTATTACTCCAACCCCGCCATAAACCGTTCCGCCTCAAGCGCAGCCATACAGCCCGTGCCCGCGGCCGTCACCGCCTGGCGGAAGATTTTGTCCTGCACGTCACCGGCGGCGAATACGCCGTGGACGCTCGTTTGCACGGTGCCGGGTTTGGTGAGGATGTAGCCTTCCTTATCCATCTCGATCTGGCCGGTGAAGATTTCGGTGTTGGGCTTGTGGCCAATGGCGATGAAGGCGCCGTCGGTTTTCAGCTCGCTGATTTCGCCGGTCTGCGTGTTTTTCAGGCGCACGCCGGTGAGCGAGGGCGGGTTGTCGCTGCCGAGAAATTCTTCCGGGGAGTGGTTCCATAACACGGAGATTTTCGGGTTTTTGAACAGGCGTTCTTGGCCGATTTTCTCTGCCCGCAGCGTGTCGCGGCGGTGAATGAGCGTGACTTTGCTGGCGATGTTGGCGAGGTAAATCGCCTCCTCCACCGCGCTGTTGCCGCCGCCGAACACGACGACTTCTTTGTTCTTGAAGAAAAACCCGTCGCACGTCGCGCAGGCGGAAAATTTTTGTTCGCTCGGCAGGCCGAGCCACTTGGCGGTGGCGCCGGTGGCGATGATGAGCGTGTCGCAGGTATAAATATCACCCGAATCGCCGGTGGCGGTGAAGGGGCGTTTGCTTACATCCACTTTGATGATCGTATCATCTTTGATGTCAGCGCCGACATGCGCCGCTTGTTTTTCCATTTGCTCCATCAGCCACGGTCCCGCTACCGCGTGCTCAAAGCCAGGGAAATTTTCCACATCGGAGGTGATGGTCAGCTGCCCGCCGGGCTGCATGCCGCGCACAAGTATGGGTTTCATCATGGCGCGCGCCGCGTAAATGGCGGCAGTGCAACCGGCGGCGCCGGAGCCGATGATGAGGGTTTTGGTGTGGTGTTGCATGGCAATTGGTAACTGGAACGCCGGTAGCTGGTAACTAGAAATTTCAGTTACCGGTTACCAGCGTTCCAGTCACTATTCCTACAGCTCGCTCGCGTGCTTTTTCAGGTACCCCGCGACGCCTTCGCCCGTGGGCTTCATGCCGTCGTCGCCTTTGGTCCAGCCCGCGGGGCAGACTTCGCCGTGTTCGTTGTGGAAATGCAGCGCGTCGACCATGCGGATCGCTTCGTCCACGTTACGGCCGAGCGGCAGATCGTTGATGATCTGGTGGCGCACGATGCCTTTCTCGTCGATCAGGAACGTGCCGCGCAGGGCCACCGCATCGCCCATCAGCACGTCGTAGTCGCGCGCGATGGATTTGGTGAGGTCAGCCACCATCGGGAATTGCACATTGCCGATGCCGCCTTTTTCAACGGGCGTATTTTTCCACGCCAGATGCGTGAAGTGCGAATCCACGGAAACGCCGATCACTGCCGTTTTGCGCAGGGCAAATTCTTTGATGCGGTTGTTGAATGCGATAATTTCCGACGGGCAGACAAAGGTGAAATCCAGCGGCCAGAAAAACAACAGGCCGAATTTGCCTTTGATATGCTTGGACAGGGAGAAACTTTCTTCAATAGAATTATCCGGCATCACGGCTTTAGCAGTGAAATCCGGTGCGGGTTTGCCGACGAGAACAGACATGGAAGCGCTCCTTATTGCAGGTGAATGGAATTAACATATATAGTGCGCACGCTTTTGGCTTTCAAGCATCTATCATTTCCGCTAAACGTGCCTCATGCAATTTCGCCGCCCGCTTCCTATTGAACTGCTCGCCGTCACCTTGGCCGCACTGCTGATGGTAGGGCTAGGCGTGTGGCAGTTGCAGCGTTTGCAATGGAAGCAGGGGCTCTTGGAGCACATCGCCCAGGCGCAAAATGGGCCGATACTCGGCACGCTGCCGCAATCGGAAGATGAGCTGAAGGCACTGGAATACCGCCATGTCATGCTGGCCGGCCATTGGCGGCTGGATAAGCCGGAGCTGCATCTGGTGGGGCAGCAAAGCAATGGATATATATGGTTAAAGCCGTTCCAGCTGGAAGACAGCGACCAAATCGTGCTGGTGCCGCTCGGCTGGTTCCCCATCGGCGCGCAAGTCAGCGCGGATTTGCCGAAAACAACGCAGGTGGAGGGGTATATTCGCCTACCGAAAACCAAGCGTCTGTTCTCGCCGGACAATCACCCGGATAAGAATGTGTGGTTTATAGAAAACGTACCGGAGATGGAAAAAGCACTGGGCCTGAAGCTGCTACCGGTGGTGGTCGAAACCAAGCCTATGCCGCCGCTGCGCAATGACCATCTGGGTTATGCGATTACCTGGTTCATGCTCGCCGGGGCGTGCGTGGTCATGTATTTGATCGCGCTGCGTAAGAAAGTTTAAGCGGCGGGCAGGGTACGCTCGAAATTCTGGAGATAGTTTTCCACCAGCGTGGCGGCGATACCATATTTACGCTGAATGAGCAGGGCAATTTGATGCCGGTTCGGCCCTGCCCGGTCCAATTCCGATTCGCCGATGCGGCTCCATTGTAATATCAATTGGTTACGCAGTGAATCCCAGCTACAATTCATTTGGTTGTCTGAATAGGCGCGGGTGTCCAGGCGCGGATAGAAGCGACGGAGCGTGTAAAAACCAGTATGGGACATTGCATTCATATCATCCTCACTTATAACAATATTAAACAATTGTAGTGTATGCGAGGCGGCATCAATTAGCGCTACCTAAAACACACCGTTACATAAAAAACACATAATTTAAGTTGTTTCGCTAGCTGATCCGCCCTATAGTGGGAAATGTAATATCCCGCCTGCGGCCAACTTCTCGCGCAAGAGCCAGAAAACGCAGCGGCGGCTTATAGTTTTAGCAACCTAATACGGAAACTTATCCGGTATCCCGAAATCTCTTTAAGTATGGCAAAGACATATTCTTTTTATCCCATTCGGTTACGCGGCAGCGGCGGCATAGATGCGCCCGCCAGCGGCGTGCTACGGGAGCAATACAGCTGGGGAGAGGGGGCCGGTCCGACTGTTTTGAAAGGACAGGAAACCCATGACCAAACGCATGCTGATCGATGCGCTTCACCCGGAAGAAATGCGCGTGGTGATCGCAGACGAACGCCAAATCTTCGACTTCGACTTCGTCACCGCCGCCAAAAAACAAGTTAAAGGCAACATCTACCTCGCCAAAATCACGCGTGTGGAGCCCTCGCTCCAGGCGGCTTTCGTGGAATATGGCGGCGGCAAGCAGGGCTTTTTGCCCTTCGCCGAAATCCACCCGGATTATTACCAGATCCCCGTTTCCGATCGCCGCCGTTTGCTGGAAGAAGCAGCCAGCGAGGAGGAAAGCACTGAGCCGCAAAGTGAGCAGAATGCTTCCGAGCAGACTGGCACCGGAGAGATGGCCGATGAAAATATGGATGCCGCGCAGGAGATCGAACTGCCCGCCGCCAGCCTACCCTTCGCCGAAATTCTGCCGCCCGAGCAGGCCGTTGCTCAGAGCCAGGAAACGCCTGCACAGACATCTGCGCCGCAGGGTCTAGCGTTTTCCGAATCCGAAATCATCGCCGGTGAATCGTTTGAAAATGCGGAACTCTCCGAACGCCTGAGCGAAAGCAATGGCGGTGAAGAAGGCGGCGAAGCCAAACAAGCCGAGGGCGTGGAAACGCTGCCCAATGAAGACGAGGAAGTGCGCCCCAAGCGCAATTTCTTCAAGCGCTACCGCATCCAAGAAGTCATCAAGCGCGGCCAGATCGTGCTGGTGCAGGTGATTAAAGAGGAGCGCGGCAACAAGGGTGTATCCATCACCACCTATCTGTCGCTTGCCGGCCGTTACTGCGTGTTGATGCCCAACTCGCCCAAAGACGGCGGCGTCTCACGCAAGATCAACGACGGCGATACGCGCCGCCGCTTGAAAGAAGTGATGTCGGAGCTGAAACTGGCGCAGGGCATGAGCGTCATCATCCGCACTGCCGGCATTGACCGCACCCGCGCCGAAATCCGCCGCGACTTTGATTATCTGGTCAAACTCTGGAACCAGATCCGCGAAGACACGCTGGCCTCCACCGCGCCCGCGCTGGTGTATGAGGAGAGCGATTTGGTAAAGCGCGTCATCCGTGACCAATATACCAGCGATATCGATGAGGTGTTGGTGCAGGGCGAAGCGGGCTATGTCTCAGCGCGCGACTTTATGAAAATGCTGCTTCCCAGCAACACGCCGCGCGTGAAGGAATATAACGAGAGCATGCCGCTGTTTTATGCTTACGGCATCGAAGACCAGCTGCTGTCCATGCACGATCCGATCGTGAAGTTGCGCAGCGGCGGCTATATCGTGCTGTCGCCCACCGAGGCGCTGATTTCGATCGACGTCAACTCCGGCCGTTCCACCGGCGAGCGCAACATCGAGGAAACGGCGACCAAAACCAATCTGGAAGCGGCGGCCGAAGTGGCGCGCCAACTCCGTTTGCGTGACCTTGCGGGCCTTATCGTGATCGACTTTATCGACATGTTCGAATCCCGCAACCGCCGCGCGGTGGAGCGCGCACTGAAAGAAGCACTCAAATCCGACCGTGCAAAAATTCAGATCGGGCGCATCAGCCCGTTCGGCCTGATGGAGATGTCGCGCCAGCGCTTACGCCCGAGCGTGTCGGAGACCAACATGGTCGCCTGCCCGCATTGTACGGGTCGCGGCGTCGTGCGCAGCTTTGAGTCGATGAGCCTGCAAATCGTGCGCTCGCTGGAGAAAGAATCGGCCAGCGGCAATTGGGGTTCGCTCAAATTAAATGCGCCGGAACCCATCGCGCTGCATCTGCTCAATTATAAGCGCGCTTTGCTTTCGGGTATTGAGGAGCGGTATGGCGTGCAGATTCAGGTCAGCATCGACCATGCGCTCACTGCCAGCGCGTTCACTATTGAAAAAATGCGTCGTGGTACGCAGCAGCAACCGCCGCGCCCGGAGCGTTCTGAGCGTCCCGAGCGAAGCGAGCAACCGCCGGAGCGCGGCGATCGCGATCGTGATCGTAGCCGTCGCGGCGGGCGTGGCCGCAATAGGCCGGAAATGCCGGTAGAAAACGCGCCAGTAGAAGAAGTGATGCCGGAGGAAGAAATTCTCGAGGTGGGCGAAGAAGCCGTTTCGGAAGAAGCGGGTAGCGACACGCCGCGTGAGGGCGGCGCGCGTCGCGGCCGCCGCCGCGGACGGCGCGGCGGGCGCAATCGCAACCGCGAGCGCACCCCGTCTGATTTCCCCGCCGCCGCGGAAGACGCCCCGCGCGAATTCTCGGCGCAGCCGGAGGAAGCAGCGCCGGATGCCCCGCCAGCACCGCAAGGACGTGGCGGCAACCGCCGTCGTTGGCGCGGTCAGGAAGAAAGCGCTGTGCGCGCGGAGCCTGCTGCTCCCGCGGAAGCGCCTGTGCAACACGAGGCTGCGGCTTTGCCTGCGTTCACGCGCTCTGCCGTAGTGGAAGCGATGCCGCAAAAAAGAGCGGCACATGCGCCGCTATCACCCACCTTTGAACCACCACCCGCGCCGACCACCATTCCGGCGGAGGCCACCCAGCGGCCGGAAGGTGCCCCGCCGCGCAAAGGCTGGTGGCAGAAAATCATAGAGCTGGATTGAAGGCGGATGACAGATGACGACTAACAGAGGACAGAAAACAATAAGATTATACCTTCTTGTCATCTGTCTACTGTCAGCCGTTATCCCCCCTTCCTCTGTGCGCGCCGAAGGCCTCATCCGCGATGCGGAAATCGAGGATACGCTTCGCCGTTTCGCCGACCCCATTTTCACGGCCGCGCAGCTCAACCCCCAAAACGTGCATATTTTCATCGTCAATGAAGACGTGATCAATTCGTATGTGGCAGGCGGGCAAAACATATTCGTCTATACCGGCCTGCTGCTGATTTGCGATAACCCGAACATGCTGCTCGGTGTGCTGGCGCACGAAACCGGCCACATCGCTGGCGGCCATTTGGCACGCGGCGCGGAAGATTTACAGGATGCCGAGCTTGGCTCGGTGCTGGGTTTTGTGCTGGGCGCCGCAGTGGCGGTGGCCAATTCGCAGGCCGGCATGGCGGTGATGACCGGCAGCCAGAGCGTGATCATGCGCAAGGCGCTCTCCTATACGCGCGGCCACGAGCAGGCGGCGGACGAAGCGGCGCTGCGCTTTCTCGACAGTTTGAATATTTCGGCCAGCGGTATGGTGGAAGTGTTCAACATCCTGCGCCGCAATCAGCTGCGCAGCTTCGGTTCGCCCGACCCGTATTTGCAAACCCACCCGCTCTCGGGTGATCGCATCGCCTATATTCGCGATCATATGGATGCCTCGCCCATTCCCGCCGGGCAGCACCCGAAGGAACTTGATATGCCGTTGGCCCGGCTGCGTGCCAAGCTATTCGCTTTTATCAACATCCCGCCCAAAACGTTTGCGCGTTACCCGAACAATGACACCAGCCTGCCGGCGCGCATGGCCCGCGCCATCGCCTGGTACCGCATGCCGGATTACGACCGCGCGAACGCGGAGATGAAATCGCTCCTGAAAGATTATCCGAATGATGCGTTTTTGTATGATCTCAACGGCCAGATTCAATTCGAGAATGGGCACATTCCTGATGCGCTGGCATCTTACAGTAAGGCCGCGCAGCTTAAGCCCAATTCCGCGCTGATTCTCACCTCGCTCGGCCAGGCGCAGCTCGGCGTCGGCAAGCCCGCGCAGGCGGTGACGTCCTTGCAAAAATCCGCCGCGCTGGATAACACCAACGGCGAAACCTGGCACTTGCTCGCCACCGCGTATGGCGCGCAAAGCAACCCCAGCATGGCGGCGCTTTCGCTGGCGGAAGAAGCGGCGCTGGAGAACCAGCCGAAAGTTGCGCTTTTGCAGGCGGATCTGGCGCTCAAAGGCCTGCAACCCGGCAGCCCGGCCTATTTACGCGCGCAGGATTTGAAACGTGAGGCGGAAGAGATGAAGCGTAAAGCCAAGGAAGAGAAGAATAGCTGACAGTGGACAGCTGACAGTGGACAGATTAAAGTTTTAAGTGTGTCAGCCGTCAACCGTCAACCGTCAGCGCAATGATCGACCCCATAACCCTCGCCACCAACCTTATCCGCTGCCCGTCGGTCACGCCCGAAGACCACGGCGCGCTGGGCGTGATGCAAACTGCGCTGGAGTCGCTGGGTTTTACCTGCACGCGCCTGCCGTTTTCGGAAAGCGGGCACCCCACGGTGGATAATCTTTACGCGCGGCTTGGCACGGTAGGCCCGCATCTGGCATTCGCCGGGCACACGGACGTGGTGCCGGTGGGTGACGCGGCGGCGTGGAGCGTCGAGCCGTTTGGCGGCATCGTGAAAGACGGCTTCCTCTATGGTCGCGGCGCGGAAGATATGAAAACCGCGCTGGCATGCATGGTCAGTGCTGTCGCCACTTTCTTATCCTCATCGCTCATCGCTCATCGCTCATCCCCTTCTATAAGCTTCATCATCACCGGCGACGAAGAGGGCTATGCCATCAACGGCACACGCAAAATGGTGAAATGGATGCAAGAACGCGGCATCAAGCCGGACGCCTGTATCGTCGGCGAGCCGACCAACCCGGAACATATCGGCGATATGGTAAAAATCGGTCGGCGCGGCAGTTTGAGTGTAAAACTCATCGTGCGCGGCAAGCAGGGCCACGCGGCCTATCCGCATCTGGCGGACAATCCAGTGACGCGCCTGATCGATATCGTGCATGAGCTGAAACACACGGTAATCGACCAGGGCACGGATTTTTTTCAGCCCAGCAATCTGGAAATCACCTCGATTGATGTCGGCAACCCGGTGAAAAATGTGATTCCCGCGCAGGCCACGGCGAATGTGAATATACGCTTCAATGACCGGCATAGTTCAGAGTCAATGCTGCGCTGGCTGGATGAAGTGGCGACGACCTACGCGCCGGGTGCTTTCGCGTGGGAGACGCTCTCCGCGTTCGAACCGTTCCTCACTCCGCCGGGGCGCCTCAGCACCATCATGTCGGAGGCCGTGCAGGCGGCGACCGGCCGCACACCGCAGCTTTCCACCACCGGCGGCACGTCAGATGCGCGCTTCATCAAAGACATCTGCCCGGTCGCCGAATTCGGTACCACGGGCGGGCGCGCACATATGGTGGATGAGCGCGTGAGTGTGGACGATGTGCGGCTGCTGACCAATTGTTATGTTGAGGTGTTGCAGCGGTTTTTTGGGTAAGTGTAAGCGCGTATCTTCTCTCCCTCTTCCTTCCAGGGACGTTGTTGCATGGCTATTTAAAATCCTTGTCATTCCCGCGAAAGCGGGAATCCAGCAAGGCATGTCTATGCCGCATAAAAAAATTCTTCTTGCGCCGAAGACTCGGCGCGCTGGATTCCCGTTTTCACGGGAATGACAAGAGAAAGTGAGTTATGCAACAATGCCCCTGAAAGGGAGAGGAGAAGGTCGGATCAATAATCCACCTTCATCAAACACAAACCCTGCGGCGGTGCGGTCGGCCCGGCGGCTTTGCGGGCGCGGGCGGCGAGCGCGGCGGCGACATCGGCGGCGGTCCATTTTTCCTCGCCCACCATTTTCAGCGTGCCGGTGATGTTACGCACCATGTGATGCAAGAACGAGCGCGCGGAAACTTCGATATGAATCTCCTCGCCCACGCGAAAAATCTCTAGCCGCTCCAGCGTTTTGACCGGTGATTTGGCTTGACATTCGGTGGCGCGGAAGCTGGTGAAATCCTGCGTGCCGAGCAGCACCGCCGCGCCCCCCTGCATCGCCTCCACCGACAGCGGCACATTGACATGCCATACGTAAGCCGCCTCCAGTGCCGGCGGCGCGCGGCGGCAGAGAATGCGGTAGCGGTAATGGCGCGCCTTGGCGGAGAAGCGAGCATGAAATTCCGCGTCTGCGCGCGTTGCGGCCAGCACACTGATGGGTTGCGTGTCGCCTTCGCGCAGGTAAAAATTCAGCGCGCTCATGACCTTGAACGGGTCGTGCTCAGCGGTTAAATCCACATGGCCCACTTGCCCCGCCGCATGCACGCCCGAATCCGTGCGCCCGGCGCCGGTCACATCCACCCGCTCGCCGCAAAATTGGAATAGCGCCTCCGTAAGCGCCGCCTGCACCGTGGGGTGGCCCGGCGTTTTTTGCCAGCCAGCGAATGGTAGGCCGTTGTATTCAATGATTAATTTATAGCGCGGCATTATTTATTGATTGTATTTAACATTATGCTAGTTAAGTATGACAGAGAGGATGACAATGAAAAAGCTTTTATTACTCAGCAACGGAAAAGTGCGCGGCGGCGAATTTCTTGGTTATGCACGCGATTGGATTAGCGAACATTTCGATGCATCGCCGCAAAATCCTAAAAAAATTCTTTTTGTGCCGTATGCCAAAATGGATCACGACGCCTATTTAAAAGATGTGGAAAAGGCTCTGAACCCGCTGGGTATTGAAGTTGTTGCCGCGCATAAGGTAGAAGACCCAATAGCCGAGCTGGACAAGGTGAGCGGCGTGTTTGTTGGCGGCGGCAACACATTCCGCTTACTTGATACGATGCAGAAAAACGGCCTGCTCGAGGTGATAAAAGAAAAAGTGGAAAATGGCATGCCTTATATGGGCGCCAGTGCAGGCATCAATATCGTTGCACCGACTATCAGAACCACGAACGATATGCCGATTGTGCAGCCGGCGTCTTTCGACGCGATGGGCCTGGTGCCGTTCCAGATCAATCCGCATTATGTGGGCGGCAATTTGTATTACAAAGGTAGCGGCCAGACGCTTGAAACCGAACTCGAGAAAAGCGGCATTTTGGGAAAAATAGCCAGCCTATTCATGATGGACGGCGGCGCGCTATTCGCCCGCGTCAAAGAAGCATTGGGATTGACCATTTATAATGGTGAAACGCGCGCCGAACGCTTGAAGGAATTTCACGAGGAAAATGCTACGCCGGTAGTGGGAGTGGTGGAAGGCAGCGGCTTGCGCGTCTATGGAAATCAGGTCGATCTGTTGGGCGATAAATCTGCGTATATATTCCAGAAAGATCAGGAACCGCTGGAGGTCAAAGATGGCAAGGTGCTGTCCGAGCTGATGCGCGGCGGCTGGAAACACGCTTACCAGGCTTTGGGTGTTGTTTTAAACAAGGACAGTATGGCGCGGTAGCGCAAAGCCCTTCATCAGCTCCGCGGCGCTCATGCGTTTTTTGCCGGGGCGTTGCATTTCCAGAAGGAGTAAAGCGCCGTCGCCGCAGGCGATGGTGGGGCGGCTGTCCAGCACGGTGCCGGGCGCGCCGGATTTATTTTCCACTTGAGCAGAGAAAATTTTGATCGGCTCGCTCTGATGCATGAAAAATGCGCCCGGCGCGGGCGAGAGGCCGCGAATCTGGCTGCGGATGTCTTCGGCGCTGCGCCGCCAGTCGATTGCGCAATCCGCTTTGGTGATTTTGTTCGCGTAAGTCACGCCGCTTTCGGATTGCGGTACGGGCGTGTAATTTCCTGCCAGCGCTTTGAGCATGAGCTGCGCGCCGCGCGCCGCCAGCGCATCGTGCAGCGCGCCGGCATCCATCGCATCGGGGATGGAGAAGCCCTCGCTGAGCAGCACCGGCCCGGTGTCCAGCCCCGCTTCCATTTGCATGATGGCAACACCGGTCTCGCGGTCGCCCGCCATTAGCGTGCGCTGAATCGGCGCCGCGCCGCGCCAGCGCGGGAGAAGTGAGGGATGCACATTCAAACAGCCGCGCGGGCAGGCTTCCAAAATAGGTTTGGGCAGCAGCAGGCCATAGGCCGCCACCACCGCCACATCTGCCTTATGTGCTGCAAACTGCGCCTGCACGTCCGGCGATTTGAGCGAAGTGGGCGTATAGACCGGCAGGCCGTGCGCATCCGCATAAAGATGCACCGGCGAGCGCTGTTCTTTTTGCCCGCGGCCCGCCGGGCGCGGCGGCTGTGAATAGACAGCAACAATTGCGTGCCCTGCCTCATGAATGGCTTGGATTGTGGGTAATGCAAATGCCGGAGTACCCATGAAAATGACGGATGATGGCTGACAGCCGACAGATGACGGTTGACAAGTATTTGGCATCAGCTGACTTTGTAAATTAGCGCTTGCAGCATTTTTGAAATAGATCGGCACTCTGCATGCCATGTGGTCCAGGATTCTACAGAAATATAATTTAAATCCCTGCAGAAATTTATCCAAACCCGCATTTCATCGCTTGAACCAAGAGCCATCGCAAGAAATCGCTTAAATTCCAGGGGAAATAATTTTTGTTTTCCATACCCCTCAGCAATGTTGGCACAAATGGATTTACTGGATCTGCGCAGTTGATCTGCAAGCGCAAATTGTTCTATTTTTGGAAAAGCAAGGGAGGCTTTATGAAATTCTAAAGAGAGTCTGTAAGCGCGTTGGTAAACTTCTAAATCTTCGAACGTAGTTACAGACTTATAAGCGATGTGCCTATTTGCCTTGTCAGCTGTCAGCTGTCCACTGTCAGCCATGGTTGCAGTGCTCACCATGCACGTGGTCATGGTCATGATCGAACGCGCCGGCTTTTTTTAGCTTCTGCAATTTGCGCAGGATCATGTCTTTTTTGATGCGCGAGATGTGGTCAACAAAGGTGATGCCGTTGATGTGGTCGATCTCGTGCTGTACGCAGGTGGCGAGCAGGCCGGTGAAGGTTTTTTCGCGCACTTGCCCGTCGAGATCAGTGAAGCGCACACGCACGCGCTCGGGCCGCTCCACATCGGCGAATTGGTCGGGGAAGGACAGGCAGCCTTCTTTGTAGGTATGGGGCTTATCGGACAGCTCGAGAATTTCCGGGTTGATGAACACCCACTGCTTTCCTTGTTCCTCCTCGCGCCAATCGACATCCGCCACGATCAGCCGCATCAGCACACCCACCTGCACGGCCGCCAGGCCCACGCCGCGCTCGTGATACATCGTCTCCAGCATGTCAAACGCCAGCATGCGGATTTCCTCCGTGACGGCGGCGACAGGCTCAGACTTGGTTTTAAGCCGCGGATCCGGTGCGATTACGAGGGGGAGTAGGGCCATTGTTACCTTATAGCAGTTTGAGCATCTCTAAAATGTAGGGCGAGTCTTATCACTTCTCTATGATCATTATAAACAGAAGGGGTGGGTTTTTTATTAGGGTTAAGTTTGGGATATTCTTCTTTAAACATATCGATAGTAGTACGCACTATTTCTCCAATGGCATGAAAAGAAGCGCTGCGTTCATTTACAGATGCATAATCTCTAATGCGATTATAGCTTACAGCGCTATGGAACACACCAGGTATCATTGCATCATGAAACTCTCCGGATGTCTTTGTTTGCCAATACGCAGCGACTTCAGGATTTCTCCCATTAGTTATATTGCACGCAGGGATTTCATTTTCAGATTGTCTAATAAACTCGGTTAAAAATCCACGGATTATTCGAGTTAGGGGACCTCTTTTTTTAATCCCGGATTCGTTTTCTTCTATAAGTTTTTTTAGAAACTGAAATTTCCTCTCCTGTTGTTCTATTGTGGGCGCCGAGGTCCCTTCATGGGGCGTCGCTTCAAATTCCAATATTTTCTCTCTCATTCTCTCAATAATGAGCGTGGTGGTTTTATTAAGCCACTGGCGTTCCGCTTTGTTAGCGGAATCTTCTGCTGTGGAAGTAAATGATCTGGTCATTTTTATTCTCTATCTTTAATCCTCTTCACCGTCTCATCCTTCCCCAACACCTCCATCACCTCAAACATCCCCGGCGAAGTGGTTCGGCCAGTGAGGGCGGCGCGCAGGGCTTGGGCTACGTCACCCAGCTTCTTGCCTTGCGCTTCCGCGAAGCTGCGGGCCATGTGCTCCAGCGCGCTATGCGACCAGTCGGATTGGGCTTCCAGCACGGGGAGCAGAATGTGCAAGAGCGCTTTTCCGCCGTTTTCCAGCGCTGCCTTGGCTTTTTCCTCCAGCGGCGGCGCATCAGAAGTGACATAAAATTTACCATTTTCCGCCAATTCGCGCAAGGTTTTCGTGCGCGTCTTAAGGCCCGGCATCCCCTTTATAAGCCGTTGTTTTCCAAGTGGAGTTACCTCGCCAAGGGCGGGCAGAATGAGTTCCGCCAGGCGACCATCTTCCGCCTCGCGGATATAATGGCCGTTCAGATTCTCCAGCTTAGTGAAATCAAACCGCGACGGGGATTTGCCGATTGTGTCCAGCGTGAACCATGCTATCGCCTGCGCGTCGGAGATGATTTCATCATCGCCATGGCTCCAGCCGAGGCGCAGCAGATAGTTGCGCACCGCCTCCGGCAGGTAGCCCATCTCGCGGTAATCGCCCACCGCCTGCGCGCCGTGGCGCTTGGAGAGCTTGGCGCCGTCGGGCCCCAGGATCATTGGCACGTGGGCGAAGGCGGGCGCGGTCCAGCCCATCGCATCGTAAATCTGCCGCTGGCGGAAGCTATTCGTGAAATGGTCGTCGCCGCGGATGATGTGGGTGATGTGCATGTCGTGGTCATCCACCACCACGGCCAGCATATATGTCGGCGTGCCGTCGGAGCGCAGCAGCACCATGTCGTCGAGCTCGGCGTTTTTCACTTCCACGCGGCCTTGCACGGCGTCTTCCACCACCGTCTCGCCTGTGAGCGGCGCTTTTAGGCGAATGACGAAGGGTGCGCCCGCCGGGCCTTCTTTGTCGCGCCACGGGCTGCGGAATTTAGCGTTGGGGTTTTCTTTGCGGAAGGCGTCCAGCTCCTCGGCGGAGGTATAGCATTTAAACGCCGCGCCGCGTTTCAGCAATTCCTGCGCCACTTCCGCGTGACGGCTCAAGCGGGCGAATTGGTAAATCGGCTCGCCCTCCCAATCCAGGCCCAGCCAGCGCATGCCGTCTAAAATCGCGTCGATGGCGCCTTGCGTGGAGCGCGCGCGGTCCGTGTCTTCGATGCGCAACAGGAATGTGCCGCCGTGATGCTTGGCAAACAAATAATTAAACAACGCCGTGCGCGCCCCGCCAATATGCAGGTAGCCGGTGGGCGAGGGGGCGAAGCGGGTGATGACTTGCATTGGCTGACGGTTGACAGTAGACGGTTGACAAAGAGGATAAGTGCTTAAAATGTACGCTGCTTTCCGTCAACTGTCATCCGTCAGCCGTCAGCTGCCAATGGACCGCCTCGCCCTCTGGTCGCCCGTGCCGGTGATGCTTGGGGTGGGGGCGTATTTTTCATTGGAAAAAGAGCCGCTTCTGTGGGCGGCGGTGCTGGCGCTGGCGGGTTGCGGCGTGCTGCTGGTTCTTTTATGGCGCACAAGGCTGCGGCTGCCGGTGTTTATCGCATTTCTGGTGTTGGCCGGATTTGCCGCCGGGTCGGTGCGCACCCATCTGATCGCCACGCCGCTGATTACCGAGCCGCACGACAATGCGTTGATCGAAGGCACGATCGACATGATCGATTTGCAGGAAAAGGGCACGCGCCTCGTGCTGTCGCACCCGGTGATTGAAGGTGTGGCGCCGGAGCAAACGCCGGTGCGCGTGCGCATCGCGTTTCGCAGCTACGACCCGGCGTGGAGCATCGGCCAGCGCGTGCGGGTGCGCGCCATGCTCTATTCGCTGCCGCAACCGTCGCAGCCGGGCGGGTATGATTTTGCGCGGCACCTGTATTTCCTCAGCATTGGCGGCACCGGCTTTGCTTTCCACCCGCCGGAGATTGTGGCGCAGGAGGGCGGCCTCACCTTGCGCCAGCGTATTGATGCACTCCGCCATTCCATCGGTGATGATATGCGCGCGCATATGCCGGGGCCAGCGGGCGATATTGCAGCGGCGATGACGGTGGGCGAAACCGGGCCAATTCCCGAGGAGGAAAAAAGCCTGCTGCGCGATTCGGGCCTGTCGCACATGCTGGCGATTGCCGGGCTGCACCTCGGCTTGGCGGCGGGCATCGTGTTTTTCACGGTGCGGCTGCTGCTGTCGCTCTGGCCGCGCATGGCGGTTCGGCTGCCGACCAAAAAAATCGCCGCCGCCTGCGCGCTGCTGGCGGCGCTGGTCTATCTGCTCATGGCGGGCCGGCCGATTCCCGCGCAGCGCAGCTTTATCATGGTGCTGTTCGTGCTAGGCGGCGTGCTGGTGGACCGGCGGGGCATTAGTTTACGCACGCTGATGCTGGCGGCGTTGTTTATTTTGCTGGTGATGCCCGAGGCGATGTATGGCGCCAGTTTTCAAATGTCGTTCTCGGCGACGCTGGCCATTGTGGCGGTGTATGAGCGCTTCGGGCGGTATTTATACCGCGCGCATGGCGGCGTGTGGAACCATATACGCAACCACGCGGTGGGCATCGCCGCCACGTCGATCGCCGCCACGCTCTCCACCGCGCCGTTCGTGCTGTATAATTTTGATCGCTTCGCCAGCTTCGGCGTGATCGCCAATATGATGGTGATTCCGCTGGCGGCGCTGGTGATTATGCCGGGCGTCGTATTGTCGCTGGTGCTGATGCCGTTTGGGTTGCAGCAGCTGGGCTATTTCCTGCTGGAAAAAGGCGTGGAGTGGATGCTTGCCGCCGCCGGGTGGGTGACGTCGCTCCCCGGCTCGACGCTGCTGCAACCCGCGCCCACGCCTTGGGGCATGGCGCTGTCGGGCTTGGGGCTGATGTGGCTGTGTTTGATCCGCGCGCGCATCTGCCTGCTGGGCTTGCCGATCATCGCGGCGGGCGTTGCGACGATGTTGCTGCACCACGTACCGGACGTGTTTATCAATGGCGATGGGCGGCAGGTGATGGCGCGTACCGAAAACGGGCAATACACCATGCTCAAGGGCCAGGCGCGGGCGTTTGCGGCACAGGCCTGGCTGCGCAGCGAAGGCTTGGAGGAGGCGGTGCCGACGCGTGAAACTTCCGCCGTATGCACGCGCGAGCGCTGCGATTTCCGGAATATCATCGTGCTGCGCAAACCGCAGGTGGATGCGGTGCGTGAGGCCGCCTGCGCCGAGCACGCAGCGGTGCTGATCGCCTGGTGGTACTTAGACAAAGAGCGCTGCCCCGGCCCGGCGTTGCTGATTGACCGCGGCGAACTCGAAACCCATGGCGCGCACACGCTGCGCTTCACGGAGCAGGGCATACAAGTGAAACAAGCCTGGCCCCACGCAAAATCCCAGCGCCCGTGGGATGTGCCGGATGTGGAGGAGAGCGAAGAGGAAGCAACGATAAAATAAATCAACCTGCCTTACGAACGATGGCCTTGGAATCTTTTGGAAGGCTCTTTTAGGAGCGCCTCTTGAAATTTGTTTGCATCTTCAATCCATAAAGAGATTCCGTCGCGAATTGCTATTCCATGGCGCGATTCAAGAGGTATATGCTCTTCGCACAATTCCCATAAATAGTTTAATTGATTTATGAAATCAGCTAATGGCTTGCGAGCATCGCGCCGCGCTTGCGCCCATCCTTTTTCTCCTTTTTTAGCGGTCTCACAAAATCGTAAATAAGGTTCTTGCACGCCGTGCCATGAAATGCGAATTTCCTCGACAATTTGATTGGCAGATAAATAGGCATCGTTATCTTTTAAAGCGTCAGCGAGGATCTCAGCA
>Ga0206917_1091_pt1 | contig 25046 bp, 22 predicted proteins | sample Alteio_BWOrgHeat_68_FD_152931 | JGI IMG/M metagenome (GOLD analysis project Ga0206917, IMG submission 152931) | Enriched cells from forest soil in Barre Woods Harvard Forest LTER site, Petersham, Massachusetts, United States -... | ecosystem: Environmental > Terrestrial > Soil > Temperate forest >...
CTTTCCAGGACCATTGAGATTTAGACTATCAATTTGAAGACCCCGAATCAAAACGGCGGCTGCAATTCCTTCGAGTTCGGTTACAATATTCAAACAATAATACATACCGTAAATAAAATAGACGTACGAATACCCGGCCGGGCCAAACATCGGCGCATTTCTTGGGGTTTTTCCGCGGTAAGCATGGCAAGCCGGATCATTATCTTCATGATAAGCTTCTGTTTCGGTAATGATTCCTGAAAAATTCTCAAAATTCAACCGCTTACCCAATAAGCTTTGAGCGACTTGAATCGTTGGAGCCAGGAAAAATGAGCGATCTAAACGAGGATGGGTCATTCTGGTCAGTACGTTGATTTTTGCCAATTGGAGCGGGCGAAGGGATTCGAACCCTCGACCCCAACCTTGGCAAGGTTGCACTCTACCCCTGAGCTACGCCCGCATTTCAATAAGAATCATACCTGTTCCGCAGAATATTGCAAGACTGTTTTTAGTCAATGGCAACTAAAAATGATCTTTGCGAGAATAATTGTGATCTTTGTTGCGTCACAACCGATGCCAATGATACCTTTTGGAAGAATGATTATGAGACGGGCCATCTTAAAAGAGGAAAAATGATGAAAGTAACCCGAATTTTTACCGGTGATGACCAGGAATCACACTTCGAAGATATTGAAATACCGCTAACGGACAAAGGCGAGATCGGTAAGCTATCTGAAATCGTTAAGGCAACAGGCGTCATCTTTCGGGAAACACCACCAGATTATTGCTATAGTTGGCATAATGCCCCTCAACGACAATATGTTGTTATGCTAGAGGGGGGTGTCGAAATGGAAATTGGCGATGGAACCAAAAGAATATTTCAAGCGGGGGATATCCTTTTAGCCGAAGATACAACAGGACGAGGCCATATTTCTCGAGCTGTTAATAACAAACCCCGAAAATCGCTGTTTATAACGTTAGATTAACAAATTAAGAGCTTGGACAAGGACTCAAAGAGATGGTCATTTGCGGCAAGAACAGTGCCCGAATCCAGTATATTCTGCCCTCCCTTGGCATCACAAACATATCCCCCAGATTCCTTGACCATGAGGATTCCAGCCGCCAGATCCCAGGATTTCAAATTGAGTGCAAAACAGCCTTCAAATTTCCCAGCGGCAACATAGGCCAAATCAAGGGCAGCCGAACCAAAACGACGCATTCCAGCAACTTTGCCTGCCAATCGGCTTGTATAATTTATAGCATTTTCATCATCCTGATGGCGATAGGGCGTGCCAATTGCCACCAGTGCTTCATCCAAATGTCGCCGTCCGGATACTCTGAGGCGGCGCTGATTCAAAAACGCTCCCTTGCCTTTTTCAGCCCAGTAAAGCTCATCTAAAATGGGGTTATAAATAACTCCGGCAATGATCTCATTCCCCTTTTTTAAACCTAAAGACACGCAGAATTGAGGTATACCATGCAGGAAGTTTAGTGTGCCATCTAAGGGATCCACGATCCAACAGTGCTCAGGATCTGTTCCTTCGATGGCACCTGTTTCTTCCAACAAAAAAGCATAACCTGGTCGCGCTTTGGTAAGCTCTTGGATCAGAATCTTTTCTGCACGATGATCGGCTGTGGAAACGAAATCCCCAAGCCCTTTTCTGGAAACTTGCAGATGCTCGACTTCTCCAAAATCCCGAGTTAAAGCACGCCCAGCCTTTTCGACAGCTGCAACCATTACATTCACAAGAGCGGATCGACCCGTTAATCGAGCTGTTAACATAATAACCTCTGTATTAATTATTTACTCTTTTGCCCGTTCAACATAAGATCGGTCATCTGTATTGATGACAATTTTCATTCCTGACCCTATATGAGGCGGGACCATCACACGCATACCGTTTTCCAAAACAGCCGGTTTGAAAGAAGAGGATGCTGTTTGACCCTTCACAACAGGATCTGCATCTGTAATGGTCAAAATAACGGTATCAGGAAGCTGAATGCTCAACGGCTTTCCTTCATAGGAAGAAACGTTCACAACCATGCCATCTTGCAAGAAATCAGCGGCATCTCCTACAAAATCCCGTGACAAGGAAATTTGTTCATAGGTCTGTTGATCCATAAAAATTAAATCATCACCTTCTGCGTAAAGATATTGATAGGGCTGAGCATCTAAAAAGACGCGCTCAACCTGCTCTGCGGATCGAAATCGAACGTTGGTTTTTGTGCCCTCTATCAAGCTTTTCAACTCGACTTGCATATAGGCACCCCCTTTACCGGGTTGGGTATGTTGCGTTTTCACCGCAACCCAAAGCTTGCCTTCATGTTCTATAACATTGCCAACTTTAACGGCATTTCCACTTATTTTCATAAACGTCCTTTCATTTTGGTTGTTTAAAGATGTCTGTTAACCCTGTGAGCATGCTCAGAGCCTCTGCGCGGGGGCGTTGGAAAGAATTCCGCCCAATGATTAGGCCATTACCCCCTCCGGCAACAATAGCCTTCGCATCTTCATAGATGCTGTTGACATCCTTGGCTTCCCCTCCTGAGAAGATAACCAAACGCCGCCCCTTAAAGCAAGATTGAACGACGTGGCGCACACGATCCTCCAAAGTATCAACCTTCACTTTATGTTGACTATACACTTTCTTAGCTTCTTCATTTTCCAAATGAGCGGTTGGGAGTTTGACCTTGATGATATGGGCTCCCAGCAATGCTGCCATATGAGCGCCATAAGCAATGACATCAATAGCTGTTTCGCCTGCTTTGGAAAGAGCACCCCGGGCATATGACCAAATGACAACGGCAAGGCCACATGCTTTTGCTTCGGCTGACAATTCTCGAATTTCTTCAAACATTTCAAGGGAGGCGTCCGACCCTGGATAAATGGTAAATCCAATGGCAGAGCATCCCAAACGCAACGCATCATCAATTGAACCCGTAATAGCTTGATCGGGAGGATTATCCTTTGAATAGAGGCTATTGCTGCTGTTTATTTTCAAGATGGTTGGAATCATATCTGCAAAAGTGTCTGCACCGGCTTCCAACCACCCTAAAGGCGCTGCATAAGCCGCAAGGCCCGCATCCACAGCCATTTGGAAGTGATAAAGGGGATCAAACGCGTCAGGGTTACTTACAAAAGTGCGGGGCCCATGCTCAAATCCTTGATCAACGGGCAAAATGATCATTTTTCCTGTGCCCCCAAGGCGACCATGCATCATCAATTGGGCAAGCTTTGCCTTGGTTCCTGGATTATCGCTTTCGTAATGCGAGAGAATTTTTTTAACGCGCTGGGTTAGTCTCATAAAATACTCCTTGATAAACTAGCCTAACACTACACTGCTCGTTTAAAAAGGCGCAATCATATTTTGAGATTATTGTTTGTAAGGAAAATTCGAAAAAAATAATCCCCCCATCCTAAAGATGAGAGGATTATATCCAAACCTTAAGATATAATAGTCAACAAGGCTATTTATCTTCTGCAATTTCCTTTTTGGCAGTTAGCCAAACATCGTTGCAATCCCTGTTGGTTATTAGGCCACTTTTGCTGGCAACAACCTTGACAATTCCTTGGTTGGTCTGTGGCACAACAACCACCGTGCCTACGACCACCTTGCCCTCCACCTTGATTTGAACCGTAACCACCTTGACTTGCTTCGGCTACGCCAAATGCTACGACGGTAGCTACTAAAACAAAAGAACTGATTATTTTCCTCAGACGCATTCTACGACTCCTCAATATTATTAATCTAACTTTCATATTTTATCTTAGAAATAATTAAGAATCCTTTAACAATAATGAGAGCTTTTATTAAGAATTATTTTACAGGGAAAAGGATCTTGATCAACCCATCAATAATGATTTTCAAGTATTGTTCTTGACCCTTTTTAGATTCCAGAAAAGAAGCTTTATCCATAAAACCATTTGAGGCCATAGACATAATTAAATAATGAATCACATCGGGTTTTAAATCTTTTCGAATTTCGCCTGTGTTTTGAAGGAAAATAATTTCTTCTTCAATATTCGTTAATTTTTCAAGATTAATCCCTGCAAGGATTTTGCCTTGAGATTCCAGGCGTTGCCACCCCATCAGCCGAACAAGCTCAGGATTTTGGGCATAAAGCTGAAAGCGAAACGTCACAAAGGCTTCCAAAAATTCTCTTAACGTTGATCGATGGAAATCTAAAGTATGAGATGATTCCGTTGCTAACTTTTCTAAGATGCACCTTTTAACAGCCTTCCATAGATTTTCCTTATTGCCAAAATGATGATAAATCAGGCTTTTGTTGATTTTGGCATCATTTGCCACATCATTAATGGAGGTTCCTTCAAAGCCTTTTTCTAGAAAATTCTTTCTTGCACTCTCTAAAATGATTTCTGCGGTTTCATGATTTTCTTTTTTTATACGAGCCATTTTTCCCTCCCGATCCTGTTTATAGGCAAAATAACATAAATTGAACAAATGTTCAATTTCTTATTGACAGAGGCATTAAGGGTGTGCAATAAATTGAACGAACGTTCAATATATTTTAAGATGCAATAACAAAGAAAATTTTAACAATGAGGAGGTAAAAATGACTGGAAAAGATATATGTATTGCTTTGTTTAGTGTGCTATTGCTTAGCCTTAATATCGTCAGCAGTAAAATGGGTATCGAGCATTTTCCACCCTTCCTTTTTACAACTTTAAGATTTCTAAGCGTGCTTCCTCTTTTGTATTTTTTCCCTATTCGCGCTATTTCTCTCAGAAACCTAGCGTTAATTTCTCTATGTTGGGGGGTCCTTTATTTAGGATGCATTAATCTTGCTCTTTTTTTCGGCGTTTCCGCTGGTGTCTGCATTCTCGTTATTCAATCTAACGTATTTGTAACCATGCTGCTGTCAATTTTTTTCCTAAAAAAGTGGCCGACCCTTCCTCAAGTATTAGGCGCAATTGTTGGATTTTTAGGAGTTAGTCTCATTTGTTTAATCACAAATCTAACCGCAAGTGGAATCGGATTATTGTTGCTGATTGTAGCTTCTATTTCATTCTCTATAGGAATGCTTCTTGTAAAGCGATGCAACAGTGATCCTTTTGCTCTTAATGTTTGGATATCCCTTTTAAGTGCTGTTCCAATGTCTTTCCTTTCATTGGTTGTTGAAGACAATATTTTTGAGATTCTTGCTTCTGCTACTTTATTACAGTGGGGAACTGTGTTGTTTGCAGGGTGGGTCTCTATGTTATTGGCAGGCGCCAGCTGGACTTATATTGTTAAAAAATATGACTTAAATTTAGTAGCTCCCTTTAGACTTGTCGTACCCATTTTTGGGGTTATTTTTGCAACACTCATCTTAGGAGAAAAGTATCCAATGCTCACCTGGGTAGGCGCAGGAATTGTCACGGGAGGATTGATCTTGACTCAAGGGGACTCACTTTATAAGCTATTTTTTAATTTGCAACAACGAAACAGAAGAGACCACACCCATGAAAATATCTTTAAAACATCAATCCCTCGAGAAAAAAAGCAACGAGGCCTGTGTGATCACAGAACACCCCTTAGGCGATGAGATGATTAATGTTGCTATTGCAAAAGTTACGGGGCGCTATCCCACAACTGGAAATGCCCTGAATCAACGATGCAAAGAAATGGCTTACATCCATGAGGGAAATGGCAAAGTCGTGGTGAATGACAAGGAATATCTTGTGAACACAGGTGATCTCGTATTGATTGAGCCTGGTGAAAAATTTCACTGGGAAGGGGATATGAGTATTTTTATCTCTTGTACGCCGGCCTGGACACAAGATCAAAATGTAATGGTTGAGTAGGGACTTGTTTATGAAAGGAAATCTTCACTGATCAAATTTAGATAATAACCATTATCCAAATTTAGATAATGATTATTGACCAAATTTAGATAATAATTTAAGTTAGATGTATGGACCCAACCATATCTCTTCATAATGTCCAGTGGGACAGCCCTCATCAGTTTGCAGAGCTGGACCCTCATTTGCGCAAGCTAAAAAGCCAAATATATGTATTTGAGTCCCCTCTTCTTCACAGTTTTCCTGTAAATACACCTGGTGTTTACATTCTCGGAGGAGGGCGACAAATCGGCAAAACAACCTTTTTAAAGCAGTGGATAAGCTATCTCCTGAAATCAGGAGCTAACCCAAAATCTATCACTTTCTTAACAGGTGAGCTTATTGATGATCACCATCGCCTGTTAAGCCTTATTATGGAAGTTCTTGGAGATATGCCAAAGGCAGATTCCTTAAACTATCTTATTATTGATGAGATCACATATATCAAGGACTGGGACAAGGCCATTAAATTTCTAGCTGATAGCGGGTTCTTTGAAAACTGCGAGGTGATTCTCACCGGATCAGACCTTGTGCTTATGAATGAGGCAGCTATGCGCTTTCCTGGACGACGCGGCGCTCACACCCAAGTTGATTTTCACTACGCCCCTCTTTCTTTTCGCGAATATGTTGATTTGATCCACCCCAAAACACCTGATCTTCCTTTTCTATATGAAGCGTTTAGCCATTATCTGATTCATGGAGGCTTTTTAACAGCCATTAATGATTGGGCCAAGCAGAGGGGAATTCTTGCAACAACGGCTAAAACCTATAGCGATTGGATCCGCGGAGATTTTCTTAAAAGGGGGAAAAAAGAACAAAACTTGAGGGATTTTCTTCAAGCCGTTCTTAAAACCTATGGCACTCAAATCACGTGGCACTCATTAGCCCACCATACAGCCATTGAGCATCCTAAAACCCTTCAAGATTACGCAGAGTTGATGTGCTCCATGGATGGCCTCTTTATTCAAGAAGCTCTCCTTGAGCATAAGTTGATACCAGCCCCTAAGAAGGCTAAACGATTATTTTTCTGTGACCCTTTTGTATATCATGCCCTAAAGTTGTGGTTAGAACCAAGCTATAACCCCCTTGAAGCATTAAAAGAACCACAAGTCCTATCGTCTCTTGTGGAAACAGCTGTTATTAACTCGATTCGGCGAAAGTATCCCACCTACTATATTAAAGCAGAGGGAGAGGTTGATGTAGCTTACGTTACCAACAAAAAGTTCAACCCTATTGAAATTAAATGGACTCAACAGATTCGACCTCAAGATCTCAAACAAATCAAAAAATATGAAAATGGACAAGTTTGGGCACGAGTGCAAGAGCCCCACCAAATGGGGGCGCTTTCCATACTGCCTCTGCCCAAGGTTCTTTATGAGTTTGTTTAAGAAATTAATACCAACTCACAGTCAAAGTAAGTACGAATATTATTACCCCTCACCCGCCGCTTTTCGCTATTTTGTAGCGAGTCGCGTCGACCTCTCCCCCTGTGGGAGAGGTCGCGATAATACGAGCAATATGCGAGTATTAGAGCAGGTGAGGGGTGTGTTGCAATAGAAAGAATTTCTTACTGAGGTTTATACTTTTACCAAAAACCCCCGACGCTGCACATCCTCTTACGTATCCAAGAAACTACGCAGCTTACGGGACCGACTCGGGTGCTTGAGTTTACGCAGAGCCTTGGCTTCAATTTGACGAATACGCTCACGGGTTACCGCAAACTGCTGGCCAACTTCTTCTAGGGTGTGGTCGGTGTTCATCCCAATTCCAAAGCGCATGCGTAAGACGCGCTCTTCACGAGCTGTAAGACTGGCCAAAACACGCGTCGTCGTATCCCGCAAATTTGTATGAATCGCGGCTTCAATGGGCAACAGCGCATTTTTATCTTCAATAAAGTCTCCCAAATGACTATCTTCTTCATCTCCAATCGGGGTTTCAAGACTGATCGGTTCTTTGGCAATTTTCATGACCTTACGTACCTTTTCCAAAGGCATCATCAACTTTTCAGACAATTCCTCAGGGGTTGGTTCACGACCAATTTCATGCATCATTTGACGTGAGGTACGAACCATTTTATTAATCGTTTCAATCATATGAACAGGAATACGAATGGTGCGCGCCTGATCTGCGATTGAGCGTGTAATGGCTTGGCGAATCCACCAAGTTGCATATGTTGAAAACTTATACCCTCGACGATATTCAAATTTATCAACAGCCTTCATCAAACCGATATTACCTTCTTGGATTAAATCCAAGAACTGTAATCCTCGATTGGTATATTTCTTGGCAATTGAGATCACCAATCGCAAGTTAGCCTCAATCATTTCTTTTTTCGCGCGAGAAGATTCTCGTTCCCCTTTTTGAATCGTCGTCACAATGCGTCGAAACTCACGGAAAGGTAATCCTGTTTCTTCTTCCATAGCTGCAATACTCGTCACGAACCGGTCTAAGTCAGCTTCATGGCGCGCCAAGAAAGTGGCCCAACCTTTACCCGAAAGTTTCTTCACACTTTTAATCCAAGCTTCGTTTATGTGAGGACTATTCATTTGTTCCAAGAACTGCTCACGTTTCACCCCGCAAGCGTCTGCAAAGCCTGCCAAGGCACGCTCTTGAGCGCTGATAGAACGGATAATATTTTGATGTTGACGCATCAAGTCTTCAATACGATGAGGATTTAATTTAATTTCCTCCATCAAGCTAATGAGTTCTGCCTTAATTTTCTGATAGGCCGTATCCGATTCGATTTCATCTGATTTCTTTGAACTCGCAAGGAGCTTTTCTTGCCGATTCCACAATTTGGCATAAACTTCACTATACCGATCCATGAGTTCAGCGATTTTTGGGTACATACTTTGTTCTACGGCAGATAAGGGAGGAGTCGTCGACTCAGCAGAAGCTTGTGGTGCTCCCGCTGTCTCTTCTACCTCTGGATCTACAAGACCTTCAGCTTCTACTTCGAGAAGATCTTCATCTTCTGCAACGTCTTCATCGAAATTAGCATTTGTATCCAGCGCAATAATTTCCCGCAGCATCATCGTACCGGCCTGTAATTGCTCACGCCAAACATCAAGGGATCGGGTCGTCAAAGGACTCTCACACAATCCACCCAACATCATTTCTTTTCCTGATTCGATACGCTTGGCAATGGAAATTTCCCCTTCGCGAGATAACAACTCCACATTACCCATCTCACGCAAATACATACGAACAGGATCATCGGTACGACCAGCAGCGGATTCTGCCGCTTCTTCCTCTGCCTCAAAACCCGTCTCAAAGCCTGTTAATTCACGCGTCGGTTGTTCAACTTCCGTTAACGTTTCATCGACATCGTCACTATCGACAATGCTAATGCCCATTTCGGCAATTAATGTCATGGCTTCGTCAATTTGATCCGAAGACAATTGGTTTTGAGGTAATGTTTCGTTTAACTCATCATACGTAATGTATCCCCGCTCTTTACCTCGTGCGATTAAACGCTTCAGGGATGGATTTGACTTACTCAACTCTATCAAAGGAATATCAACTTCTTCCCCAGCATTTTCATGAGTCGGAAGATCTTGATTCTCTGATTTCTGAGCAACTTTACTAGCCATAATATTAAACTCCTTTTTTCTCGTCCTTTTTTGAAACAACCTGGTTCTTTAAAAATTTAAAACGTTCCCATGTTTCTTCATCAAATTGATCCCGAACAGCACTTGCTGTTCGATACGTCTCTGCAACCAAATAACGCTTTGCAACTGTCCTATTCCAAACTTCTTTCCAACCCGTCAATGCTTCTTCCCGTGTGCTCGTTTCTTTTGCGAAAGGCGCAACGGCGTAAATTTGAGGCGTTAACACCTCTGTTAACAATGAAGCAAATCCCTGTTCCTTCAACATGTCTTGCAAGTCAGCTGCAAGAAGAGGGGGGTTCTCTGCCACAAGAGATAAAGTCGCTTGGCACAGTTCATCATATTTCCCCGCTTCATCACTTAACTGCGTTAAAGATTCGGCAGCATCCTCTATTAATGTAGGATGATTTAACAAAGTTGCCAGTAAAATTTTATGCCCTAAGTGATTTTTATTTGGGGATACCCGTGAAACTACTGGAAAGGTTGGTGTAGTAAGATTCAAATTGTTAGAATTTTTTGTAAACAAACGTCGTTGGCCATACCCTTGATCAGAGCGACCATATTCTCTTCCTTTGGGTCCCATGGCGTTTTGAAGCCGACCATTCAAGTCTTCCCGATAAAAATGACGCACATCCGGGTCTAAAATTTCCTTGACCAAGTACCCTAAATCTCGCCTGGCCATGGCTTTTTGCTCAGGCGTTGAAAATGACCGCTTTTGCATAAAAATAGACCATAAAACATCCACTAACGGCTGAGGCTTGTTTAAGCAGTGCTGAAACTCACCCAACCGACCTTCACGAATCAGACTATCAGGATCTGAACTTGACGGTAAGAAACAAAATCGCAATGTTCGGCCAACTTTTAATATTTCCAAAGCTTTCTGCGCTGCTCGGTGGGCTGCCCGCACACCCGCTGTATCTCCATCAAAGCATAAGATTGGATCTTCAGTCCCACGCCACAAAAGGGCCATTTGCTCCCCGGTGAGAGCTGTTCCTAAGGGAGCCACAGCGGTCTTTAGCCCCCCCTGATGCATAGCAATGACATCCATGTATCCTTCCACAACGATCAAAGGCTCATTCCCTTGTCGAGCAGCAGGTAAGGCTAAATTATAAGCGTATAAGGTTTTACCCTTGATAAAGGTCGGCGTATCAGGAGAATTTAAATACTTGGGCTCTCCCTCTTTCAAGATGCGGCCCCCAAAAGCAATCACACGGCCCTTAGCATCCCAAATGGGAAACATTAAACGGTTGCGAAATCGATCGTAGGTGCTATTTCTTTCCTCAGCACGACCAATCAACCCAGCTTCTAACAATAATTTTTCCGAATACCCTTGCTTTTGAAGGGCTGCCTGTAATCCGTGATCAGGGGCATAGCCTAAGCGAAACTGGGAAATTGTCTCTGGAAGAAGCCCACGCTGCTCAAAATAGTCTCGCGCTGGTGCACCTTGGCTTAAGGTCAGTTGATGTTGATACCAAGAACACGCGGCTTCCATAATCGCATACAAAGACGCATCTGCCTTGGGTTGAGCCGGTTCTAAAGACGCATCCATCTGGCGCTTTGGAACTTCAAGCCCTAATAAATGTGACAATAATTCAACCGATTCCATAAAAGGCATGTTTTGTTTATGCATGACAAATTCAAAGATATCTCCATGGGCTCCACATCCAAAACAATGATAAAAGCCCTTTTCATCACTCACTGTAAAAGACGGGCTTTTTTCCTTATGAAAAGGGCATAAACCAGAATACTCTTTCCCTTTGCGGGTGAGTTTCACGTGCGGGCGGATGACCTCGGAGATGGAAAGGCGATCCCGCAGGGTTTGCAAAAAAGGGGCTAAATCAGACATCTAGTTATTTTTCACCGTCTAAGGAAGGTAAGCACATCCAATGTGGGATATGTAGCGTTAAGGTAGCACTCTCACAGGAAAAGGGCAAAGATTTATGTAAGGCCTCCAAGCGAATCATGGCTATTCCCCAATCTTGTGCGGTTGATCGCAACTCGCCTACCTCCCCACCTTCCTGAAGAATGGGCGTTTGGTAAGGGGGTATCTCTCCCCTTATGTGAACGGGCACTAAGCGTTTTCGAACCAAACCCCGATAGCGCGTTCGGGCGGTCAGCTCTTGTCCCATATAGCATCCCTTGTTCCAATCAAGGGCGTTGAGCTCATCAAATCCGCATTCTAGCAAAATACCTCGATCAACCAAAACATCGCGACTGCCATCGGGTATGCCCAACTTTATGCGATGACACTCATAGTCCTCAAAAGGTGTGAAGTTGTCCTTTATTTCCCAATGATCCCAAAAAGCCTCCGATTTATTGATAGGAACGATCGAGCGGGCTCCTAAATCTACCAAACGAGGATCAACGAACATCGCCCCCCCTTGAACGGCTCTCGCCAACCCAGGTTGGGAGACGCCTAATTTCGCCAAAGCACCCGACCCAAAAAGAGCCGAAACGATAAAACAGTCACTTACATTTTCTATTGTGACATCAGAGCGCAATTTATATAAGGATAAACGTTTCATAAGCGCATCCGCACGATCACGATCACAGTCCATAAGCCACACTTCTTCTCCATCAACGAGGACTGACGCTATAAAAAGGTCATATTGAAATTTCCCTTGAGGACTGAGCAAGGCTGCATAAATTGCCTGGTCTGGGGTAATCTTGGTCACGTCATTGGTAATCAAACCTTGCAAAAAAGAAACCCGATCTTTGCCGGATATTTTCAAAATCCCTCGATTCGGGAGGGTTGTTGCTTGAATCATTTTCATTTCCTTGAATTACTTTGCTATTAACTTATATCCCCCTTTGTGGTGAAGAGGTAAGCCCATGATTATTGATTTCTCGTTTTTGCGCCTTCAATAAGCTTTTTTGCAATAAATTCTGTTTTGTTAATTCTTAGAGTGTGGTCTTGAATTTTTTGGCCAGCGAGCTTCATACCAAGCTCATAAAACATCTTTCCAACCCAGGCTTTTATTTCTATCCAAAAATGAAATATTTGAGTTAAAATTGTAAATGCCTTCGCTTCAACACTGGGCTCCTCACCATTTAGCTCGTTTTCAATATAATCCGCTAACCGATGAATTGCTCCTTGATGGGAAGAGGTTTGAGGATCGACTTCCTTGACGTCGTCTTGAATTAACTGGCTGAAAGGAACGCGAATATGCGCAAGTGTATCCGTTTCTGGACGCTTTTTGGAAGATATTGCCCTTGCAATAGAGTTTGCTTGTGCGGTTCTCTCTCCCAGGGGGCCAAGATCCCATTTATTGATGAGATACTTTAATAGGCTGGTATGATCGTAAATGGTAGTGTCAACACCGCGCTTGACCCAGGGCGAAACAAGGATGGCAGGCACCCTGAGGCCCAATTGATCAAAGGTATATTCCGTCAATTGATTATCTGGGGGAACAGCTGGAGGGGGCATCACGTGATCGTAAAATCCGCCATGCTCGTCAAAAACAACAATGAGCAGTGTCGTGTTCCATAAGCTATCGTTTGAGCGAATCGCATTATAAACATCCCCGATCAGCTTTTCAGCCTTCATAATCGTATGGGGAGGATGGTCATCATTCTGGTCCAACCCGAAGTATTTGGGTTCAATAAACACAAAATCTGGGAAACTGGACTCATCTTTTTGGGTATCATCCTTGAAAAATTCATCAATGGAATTGTAATGAGATAATTTATCAGGCTTTCTTTGATTAGCAAAAATCAGGGACTCCGGGAAATCATAGAAAAATATTTTCCACGTTTTTCCTTTTTCACTGAGTCGATCAAAAATGGTTTTCTGAGTTTGATGGTCTATGGTTTTGACAAAATCTAAATCCTTTATACCATCCGGCATAGTGACATAGCCAGAAGACGTACCCGAAAGGGCAAATAACCGATTGGGCCACGTGGGCCCTGGTAATGAGGAAAACCAGTGATCACAAATGGTGAAATCTTCTGCAAGAGCATGTAAAGCCGGTAAAAATCCACGCCTATAATAGCCCATGATATTATGGCACTCTTCTTGGGTTGCTTTGCACTTATAATGAGCCAAAAAGTTCTTAATAAACCCTGCGTTCCCCTCTGCCATTTGCTCTTTGACATCCTCAAAGTCATGCAGGGGATCCAACTTCATTGAATAAGAATCTTTGGGTAATTGATGGTATTTATTTCCTTTGGAATCAACGTTAAATCTGGGTGGATTGTTCGGGTTGACGCCTTCAAGATAGGGGTACTTTTCTTGAAAGCAGCCGAGCATTTCATCAAAGGAATGATTCTCAAGCATGAGGAGAACAACATGCTTTATGGGGTCTTTTGTTTGTTGAGTCGTAATTACGAAAACCCCCTGACTATGCAATTTAATTAAATAATACCAAAACATAGGCCAGAACGGGAAGGGGTTTTCTTTTATGGTATTTATGCACGAACGCCTGGGACAAACATTGGGTAGTACTATAAACACTAATAAAAAGAACTTGTAATATTGATTGAATATATTATATACAAAATAACTGAAGACATAAAAATCAATACAGCTTCATTACCATATCAAAATTTGAAATGACGAGGAATTAGAAATGAATTTATGTAAAAAATTGACGATCGCGCTTCTTTGCTCCTCTCTCTCTTCTACCATTTGTACGTCAATGGAAGGAACTCCACAAATCGTAGAAGTAGGGGCTGATATTGAGACAGCGAAAACCAATTACACAAATGCAACCTTGCGTTTATTTACCTATGTAATAATAACCCATTATGATAATGATTTTGATAAAGTCATTGAATATGCAACTTTATCTGCAGAAGCATCCTATGCTCCAGCTCAAAAGCTTTTAGATCTTTTAAACTCTTTTGGAAGTTTGGAAATTACAAAAGAAAAATTAAAATCAGATTTCGTTTCTCAATGTGCAGACTTTCCATTAGAGGATAAACACAAATATTCTGCTTTTTATGCTCAAATATGTTACCTGGTCAATAGATTTGATGAGGGATTTGAGTATCTTAGTCCTCATTTGAGAGAAATTACAGATGAGACGCCAAATCTTCTCCTCAACATTTTTGAGGCCTCACCAAAGGCTGTAGCTCATTTTGAAAAAAAACTCTGTAGTCCCTTGTATCTGGATGTTTGCAAGAAGTCGCAGGCGCTCTTTCTTGATGTTCTTTATCAACTCCCAGATCTTCCCAATCAATTAAGTGCGATTGATCTTGATGAGATTAGTGCAAGGTATTGGAGAGTCTATTCCATGATAGATAAAAAACAAGACTATTTGGATCAAGCGATCCTTTATTCTCTTTTAAGCGCCAAAAACGGAAAAGACCCCATAGATGTTGCTCGTTCAAGGTTAGTCGATATATTAAAGGCAACAGAGGCTTATGAAACTTACTACTCTTTTCTGAATCCTTATTTGTTAGATAACGATAAAAATGCCCAAAAGCTTTTTCATGATGTTATTGATAATTGCCTTGATGCGCTCTCTTGGTTTGACCAACGTATGACGAGTCAATTGGTAAATGGGGAAGATTCAACTCATGAGAAAATTAACGAACTGCTTGCTAAGAATTATAATCCAGCAAAGGACATAAGTGAAGAATCATCGGTAAACATTCCTTCAGCTCTCGCCCCTAAAACGTATTTAGCTCGAAAAACAGTTTCTGAAATTATAAACGAAGGGAAAACTCCAAAAAATCTTGAAGCAGCCGTAAGACACTTGAATCCTGCTATCTTAGAAATAGCTCAAGAACAGAAAGCCCAAGAAGCCCAAGAAGAATATGATACCGCCATAGCGATGTTGGACAGTGGCCCCCATGATGCCTTGCAACGTTTTCTTAAATCAGAAAAACTTGGCTATCCAAAAGCAATAGAAAAACTAAAGGAAATCAGAAATTCAAGGGGCTATAAGGAACCGACCAAAGTTGACGAATTTGATCTCGGGCGTCTCTTGAGATCATATGAGCCGAGCGCTTCTGATTTATATCGTAAAGGTATGTGGCTCATCGGTAAAACTGACTCTGAAGCTCTCGACAATTTTATTAAATCAGCAAATCTTGGCAGCAGAGATGCGAAAAAAGAATTAGAGAAAATGAGGAAATCCAGGTGCTATAAAGATGCTGCTCAAAAGAAAACTGACAGTATCGAATATAAGCTTTATGAAAAGGACAAATCAAATGGAAATTTGGTAACTCCCGAGAAGAAAGAATCTAAGGTAACCTCTCCTCCGGTTCAGACTACAAAACAACAAGAGAAAAAATCGAGGAAAGGAAGGTCTACAAGGCGTCAAAAGAGCTCACCAAATGAGCCTATTATTGCTCAAAAAGCAGATAGAACCAATATAACTGATCCAGTTCAGACAACGACTTCCGCGCCTGCTGTAAAACCTGCTCATAAAGAGCGAGAAACAACAACGACAACCATAATCGTGGAAAACCCTACCATCTCAGCAGTAGCGGAAGATGCAAAGGAAAAGGAAGTTCACGTAGCATCTCAACCACCAGCAGAGGAGAGGCCTGAACCTACAGAAAAGACGCAAACCACAAAAGTAAAGAAAACCTTAGAGCGAAAAAAACTCGAAAGGAAACTCTCGCGCAGAAATTCAATGACTCACATACCAACAGAATCAAATCTCGATGAGGAACCAAAAAGAAGAGAATTAAGAAGGACCTTAACGGTCACAAACCTCCCTTCCTATTCTTCAGCTTCACAAGGAAAAACTGAAACCATTGAGGGAAAGACCAAACAACCCAAGAAGACGTTGTCGAATAAGTTAAGTTTAAGTCGCTTTAACCCCTGGAAGGATAAAGGGAAGGACAAAGACAAAGGCTCGACAACACTTGAAGAAATGTCAAAAAGCAAACTGTCGAGCGGAACGAGTAGCAACCAATCAACATCCTCTGAAGGAGGCTCTATAAAATCTTCTCAGAAGCTCAACAGAAAAACATCGTCCAGCAGTCTGAGCGCTTCTGAGGAAAGCTTTGTCGAGAAAGAATTGCCCGAAAACAGCCTCATAACAAAGGGAGATTTACCCGAGTTGGCTAAGGATTATTACCCAAGGCATGATAAGAAGCTTCTTGAAATTCTCTGTCAAAAATTTAACCTAGCTGAAAATAGTGATGAGAGAGAAACCTTACGGATTATTCTCACGGGTGGTAAACATGTGTTCCAAATTAAAACAACTGATATTGAAGATTTATGTTCAAAATTTGTCGGGTTTATAAAAGAATCCAAGCATGGTGGCAATCACAGAGTTATCCGTGGCTTGGGCATAACACTTAATCCCAACGCGAATGGTATAAAAGAAAAAGCATACTGGGGTCAACTTGAGCAAGCAAAAGAAAAGATTGTGAGAATCATTGCAAGGACTCTAACAACCGATGATGATGTAAAGATTCAAGCTCTACCATCACTCACAAATATGCCAGGTGTGTTGAAAGAGGAAAAGAAGTAGGCTTTAATTGCGGAGAGAACCCACACAGCTTCAGAAATCAAGCTCTAGAAGGCAATAATCTTATTAGATCAACGCCAATTCATAACGCGTACTCCTACCACTCCCAGGTAACGGAACAAGGCAACCTTTTTGTAAAAGATCAGTCAAATCCCGTGTTGCGCTTGCTTTGGAGCAATCAGCTATTTTCATATATTTCTGAGCATTGATGCCACCTTCAAATCCGTCGATTCCAGCTTGAAACATTCGTTGTACGACCCTTGTTTGACGATCATTGATCTGCGGACCAAATCTCTCCCAAAACCTGGCTTTTCTAAGGACAAACAGGATTTGTTCTCGCGCATCCATTTGAGCATCATAAATCACTTTCACAAAATAATTAATCCATGGCGTTATCGTCATTTCTTCACAACTTGCCTCTGACAGGCGCTGATAATACATTTGCCTTTTCTCATAAATAACCCTCGAAAGACTCAATGCTACAGGTCTTTGCAGTTCTTGAGATAAGGCTATTTCTGATAGGGCACGCCCAATACGGCCATTTCCATCTTCAAAGGGGTGGATGCTTTCAAAATAGAGATGGGCAATTGCAGCGCGTATGGGCCCAGCAATTTTAAGCGTACCAGTGATCGGATGAGATTCGTTAAACCACTCGATAAATCTTTTCATTTCCCTCGGTACAATCTTACTGGGGGGCGCTTCAAAATGAATGCGCTGTTTTCCGATAGGCCCCGAAACAACCTGCATTGGCTCGATGCTTGTACGCCACTTTCCGATCTCAAGTCGTCCTGTTTTCAAATTATTTGCCAGGATCATTTTGTGCCATTCAAAAAGGTGCCCTTCGGTTAGGGGGTCATTAAATGTGTCTCGTACAGAAATCATGAGTTGAGCGATCCCAATAGCTCTGGGATCTTTTGTTTGCTGAATGACGTCTGAAAAACCAAGTTGCTTGTATAGGGAAGAGCGCACATCCTGCAGATCAAGGTTTTCACCTTCAATTTTGGAGGTGTTTATGGCTTCTATTATCATAAATTCAATCAGAGCATCCCTATGAGAAGACTTATCAAATTGATCTGATAACGTACCTGTTTCCAATGCATATTGATAAAGAAACTCCTGTACGTCTTGTGTGATTTCATACTGAAAATTAGGCCACTCAGGATGCTGCCAAATATATCTCATATTCCCCTCCTGAGCCGATTATAACTCTTAATCGGCTCAAAATTCAACACTTATTGAGCCGATTAAGAGTTATAATCGGCTCAGGAGGAGACTAAATTAATCCAAACCGTCCCAGAAAACTTTGGCTAAGTCTAAATCATAAAGCCGTTTGATGACCCGCAACCCCGTGGGGGAAGTGACATTAATTTCAGTCAGGTAATCCCCGATCACATCGATCCCTGCCAAATAAAGACCACGCTCTTTGAGCGTGGTGCCAATACGCGCACATATTTCAAGATCCCGCTTCGAAAACTCACAGGCTTCAGGAAGACCGCCTAGACGCATGTTGCTGCGAATTTGTCCTTTCGGCGGAACTCTCTTTAATAGGCCAACGGGTTTGCCATCTATTAAGATAATGCGCTTATCTCCGTAGGTAATCTCAGGTAAAAATTTCTGGATAATGGGAGGAGTATGATAGAGTTTCTGATACATCTCAAGAATCCCCGTTAAATTAGGATCACCTACCTTGATCGCCAAAATGCCATTCCCCCCATAGTCAAAGATAGGTTTGATAATAACCTCACCATACGTTTCGATAAACTCATCGATTAAGGAGCGATCCCAAGACATTAAGGTGGGGGGCATAAGATCAGTAAATAAGGTTCCCAGCAATTTTTCAGGAGCATTTCGAACACCTGTCGGATTATTGAGAACACGAACAGTCGTCGGCAATAATTCCAATAGATGCGTGGCTGCAATATAAGCCATATCAAAGGGTGGATCTTGGCGCATGAAGACAAATCGAACTTTCTCCAGATCTAAAAGTTCATCAGCTCCAGCTGTATAAAAATCATTCTTTTGATCTTGAAAAGTAACCCATTGACCCCGCGCAATAATTCGCCCCTGTGAATAAGACAGGGCATTAGAAGTATAGACAAATAATTGATAGCCACGCTTTTGTGCTTCTAAACCTAAGGCAAACGTTGAATCTGATTCCACTCGGATGCTGGATAAAGGATCCATTTGTAAAGCGACAATGGGTTTGGGCATCAGGCTGCTTCCTCTTTCTTAACTTCATCTGATTTTACAGAGGGCAGAAGGCCGTCCTCACTCACTAATTCTAAGGACTGAAGATTACGAGGGGTATGGTCGATGGCCACCAATTCATCAATTTCCTCATTTGAGGTATCCAGCACCTTAAATTTTCGAGCCGACACAAGCACACGCCTCTCAAGTGTTCCCACTGTTTGATTGTAAGAATCCACAACCTGGCCTAAGTGACGTCCCATGCGCGTCATATGGTTTCCAAGATCACTCACTCGTTTATACAACTCCCGCCCCAAATCGCTAATGGCTTTGGCATTTTCCGCAATACTTTCCTGACGCCACCCATAGGAAACCGACCGTAATAAGGCAATTAAGGTTGTGGGCGTGGCCAGAATCACCTTTTCCCGCACACCAACTTCAATCAATGTGGGGTCCTTCTCAAGAGCAGCGCTAAAGAAGGTTTCACCAGGCAAAAATAAGATTACAAACTCTGGTGTTGATTCAAACTGATCCCAATAGGCCCGTTGGCTTAGAGCCTTAATGTGCGTGCGAACCTGACGCGCATGTTCCCCTAATTTTTCAGAACGCACCTCATCATCCTGTGCCTCTAATGCCTCTAGATACGCAGAAAGGGGTGCTTTCGCATCCACAATAATCTTTTTTCCCCCAGGTAGATTCACGACCATATCAGGGCGCAACCGACCATTTTCACCGTCGACAGAAACTTGCTCGGCAAAATCGCAATAGGCCACCATTCCCGCCATTTCCACAACACGCTTCAGTTGCATTTCCCCCCACTGACCCCGAACGCTGGGCGTGCGCAACGCTTTCACGAGGTTAGAGGTTTCTTGGCGCAACTCCTTTTGACTATTGACCAATTCGGAGACTTGATTGCGCAAAACTTGATAGGCGCCTACCCGTTCTTTCTCCAGGTCGACCAATTTAACGTCTACTTTGTTCAACGCCTGCTGGACGGGCGTTAACATCTCCCCAATGGCCTTTTGGCGATTGGTAAGGTCAGTTTTCGCTGATTCTTGAAACTTCTCCAATGTGGACTTTGCTAAATCCAGGAAAGATTGATTATTTGCGGACAAAGCATCAGCCGATAGGGCTTTAAACGTTTGGCTAAGACGCACTTGAGCTTCTTCAAGTAGCGTTATTTTTTCTTGAGCCTGACGACGCTCATGATCCAAAGCCGAGGAAAGTTCAATGGTTTTAGCCCGTAAGGTGATACCGTCTTGCATACTTTGAGATAATTGAGATTCCAAAGTCGACACACGACTCGCCCGTTCTTCCAGCATCGCGCAGCGCATTTGTTCCTGGTTCAGAAACTGTTGATTTTCCCGAAGCTGTTGTTCTAAAGCCTGAAATTCAGCAACATTTTGTGACAATATACGGGAGGCATACTGGCGACAATAGAAGAAAACAACCGTTCCTACTACCAACGCGCCACCCAAAATTGCCCCTAATAAAATCATAACTAACACCCCCTTAAGACTATGAGGTGATTTTACGCAGATTTCCCCTTTCATTTCGAGAGGGTATTTATAAGAGATATACCCTTAAAAAAATTCTTTTCATCCCAAAATAAGGGGTTATAATATCTATATTGGGACAAAATTACCCCTTATTTTGGGAAGTGAAAATGGCGATCCATCGTTTTGAGATAGACTTACTCTTAAATTGGTTGACCAAAAAGGGCAGAAAACCCCTTATTATACGGGGCGCCCGACAAGTTGGGAAGTCGACACTTGTGCGTGAGTTGGCCACATTGAGCAAGCGGTTTTGCTTTGAGCTGAATTTTGAGCGCAATCCTGATCACGCTGACTTTTTCAAAAGTAAGGATCCAGCGGCTATTTTGAATCTATTGAGTGTTCATTTTAACCAATCACTAGATCCAAATACCTCCATTTTGTTTTTAGATGAAATCCAAGCAACCCCAGAAATTATTGAAACTTTGAGATATTTTTATGAAGAATGTCCCGAATTACCCGTGGTTGCTGCGGGATCACTCTTGGATTTTGTGCTAGGGCAAGCAGAATTTTCTGTACCTGTCGGACGCATCGAGTATTTTTACCTTGGCCCCCTATCTTTTGAAGATTTTCTAAGTTCTCAAGGTGAAACGGCTCTCTTAGATTGGATTCGAACGGTTAAACTGACAGATACGATTCCAGCGCCAATCCATCAACGCTGCATCGAGTTGGTAAAACAATTTTGGCTCATTGGTGGCATGCCCGAAGTGGTGGCTCATTATGCTGAAAATCATGATTTTCTAGAAATTAACAACATTAAGCAAAATATCTTACAAGGCTATCAAGAAGATTTTCATAAATATGGTCGCATCAAACAAATTCCTCTCCTGCGACGTACTTTTAACGCGATTCCCAGTTTAATAGGAGAGAAAGTTAAATATGCTCAAATTGATTCAACGAGTAAATCATCTCAAGTGAGAGAAGCCTTAGACTATTTAAATGTGGCTAAAGTAATCCATCTTATTTATCACAGTCACGCAACAGGCTTGCCGTTGAGAGCACAAATCGATTCTAAAATTTTTAAATCTATTTTTTTGGATATAGGCCTTTTATGTTCGGCTTTAGGATTGAGTCACTTATCGATTATTCAAGCGCCCGACTGGGCATGGATTAATCGAGGAAGTCTTGCAGAGCAATTTATAGGTCAGATTTTATTTCACTCATACCGCCCCTATCAAAGTCCAGAACTCTACTACTGGGTTCGAGAGCGCGCCCAATCTTCGGCTCAAGTGGACTATTTATGGCAATACGAAAATCAGATTATCCCGATAGAGGTAAAGGCAGGAAAAACGGGACGCCTCAAATCCTTACATTATTTTATCCAGGAAAAACAGTGGCCTTGTGGTGTACGATTTAATGCGGATGTGCCTAGTATCTTGGATGAAACTGTAAAATTACCAAACCACGAAGAATTTTCGTATCGACTCTTATCTTTACCTTTCTACCTATCGGGTCAATTAAATAGAGTGTTGCCTGAAATATTATAAACTTTACGAATTTATTTATTATTTATCATTAGAAAGATATCTCATAAGAATCTCATTAAACTGTTTTGGATTATTCCAAACAAAGGAATGATCTTCATTTTGAACAATGTGAATTTTGACATGAGGTGGCCACTTCATCTTTCTCACATAATCATAATTAATAAGAGCATCATCCTCCCCACCCAAAATAATAACCGGTATGGTGGCCGCTTTAAGAGTTTCAACTTCATCAACTCTTTTGTTCGCATGGGCCGCTTTGAACATCAGCGCCCGAGCACGGCCATCGGTTTGCTCTGCCATTTTGACCTTCTTCGGATGCTCAGCTGGATTAAGGCCGTTAGCTGTTAAGTATTCTCGTGCCTCATCTTCAGTGAAATTCTCAGCCTTACTGGAGAGGTTTCCCGCCGGATTGGGTTTAAAAACTGCTTGTACTATTTGTCCTGCATGTTCACTATCCCTAATTAAAGGAATAGGAGGGGTACCTGAAAGAATGAGGCTTTTGATGCGATCAGGGGCCAGAGCATACAGATTAATGGCCTCATGCCCTCCTTTAGAAATACCAAGGATAGAAAACTCTTTAACCTCAAATTCCGCCTGATCGAGAGCTTCCAAAAATATTTTCCCACACCCAGAGTAACAATAGATTTCTTCCGCCATTTGTTCCGAGGCTCTAAAACTTTTTCCATGACCTGGGGAATCAAAGCTAATGAATCGTATATCAGGATTTTCCCTCATGAGCTTTTTGAATAACCAACTACCCGTTGAATTCCCATGAATGCATAAAACTACAGGCCCTATGCCCCTTGAATCACGATAAAACAAGCTACCCGCTGAAGTTTGAACGTATCCTTTAGTGATGGTTACGATTTTATTTTTTACGTCATCCTCCATTGATCCTATAGGACAGGATGTTGCTAACGTTAATGCAAGAGAGATAATAATTAATAATGGCTTGGTCATCGTAAGCTTCCTTCCCTTAAAATGAGTTACGTGAGAAGAATACGGCAACGATGATCGACTACAGAACTGGTAATAATGTCACGGGAGAGGCTCATTTAGTCCGTTTCTTTATGGTGTGTGATTTCATTTTGTCCCATCCAATAGCAAAGAAGAGCAGCAGGTAAGTGCATGATGTGCGTTTTAGCTTTTGAAATACCAGCTACGGACCCAAAGCTACTAAGAGACTTAGTTATCACATACCCACGTTGTATATCCTTTTCCTGACACAGCTCTATAAGGCCCCTTATATCTCTTCCTGTTGGCGTGTGGGATTGGTATTTTATCTCGAAAGGAATAAGTTGATCATTAACCTCAGCGATCAAGTCAACTTCATGATCTTTCTTGCCGCGCCAATAGGTAAACCTTACGTTCTGATCATAATACCGAGCAAAAAGATGTTTAAATACGGCTGCTTCTGTTGCGACAGAAAGAGCATCTGGATCTTCAATAATACCTTTCCCTTTAAGCAAGACAGCTGGCGCTATAGCAGCATCTGCTAAATAAACCTTATACCGTGCACGCAAAATTTCTTTCCCATAACCATAAGGCAGCAACCGGTAAATGAGATGGGTCGCTTCAAGCAACTCTAGAAAATTTTGTGCGGTGCCACGCTTAACTTGAAGGTTACTGCACAGCGCAGACATGTCTAGTAATCCTCCATCATGCATGCAAAGATAAAGGAACAATTGCTCAAGATCTAAGACTCGACGTACGCCAAAAAGAGCCGTCATATCCCGCTTGAGCGCTTTATCAATGATGTCTTCTCGAAGAAGCTTTTGAGCTTGATTGATTGTTTCGACAAGGGCTGTCTGAGGAAATCCTCCCCTGACCAAGTAATCATGGAAATGACCAACGTAAGGAGCAGCCAACTCAGTCGTTCGATAAAAATCAGCTTCCCCCCAATGGAAAAGCAACATCGACAGAGCGCTGATGACCATAATGGTTGGTAGGGCTTGAAGGCCAAAGATAAAGGTGCTAACGCCGGAGTCGGGGGCAACTTCAAATGGAACAGCACCGCCCCCTAAGTAGCCAAACACAAACTTTGTTCCCTCTTGTGTTGAACGCTTCAACACTTCCACACCTTTGCTTAAGTGCTCAAAGCTTCCACGAATTAAGGGAAATTGGGTAATGATAACGGCAAGGGCGATTTGTAAGGTAACGCCCAGAAAGATATCCCGCTTTTCAACGCCCGATCGATTCTCACTGAATAACCATGCAATCACCAAAAAAAACAAAGAACCCAAGTATCCCTTGCCATATCATCGATGAGTTTCTCCTAGCTAAATTGTAATTGTTGTCGAGTATACAAAATTCAGGGGGAAAAGCGAGCGGAAAACGAGGCGGTGAAGATAAGAATTGGAATGACCTCTAAACGCCCCTTAATGTCACATTTTGAACTAAATCGATCAATTAGTGTCAGTATACTTGTACTAAAATGCATATTTATGCTAATTTGTGAATTATGAGGATAGAAACAGAAGAACTTACATCGGTACTTGGCCACTTTAATCCTTGGTGGCGAGGAGAGATAATAGCTGATTTGCCTGATTGGAAAAGAGCAGCCTATGAAGAGCTCATCTTGTGGATTCAAAATCCACCTGTACGAAGAGCTGTTATGCTGTCTGGTGCCAGACAGGTTGGCAAAACAACACTCTTGTTGCAAGTCATAAAAGCACTGCTGGAACAAGGCGTAAATCCTGCTAACATCCTATATGTAACTTTAGATCATTCTATTTTGAAACTAGCCGGAATAACCAGGGTTTTGGAAGCATGGCGGGAACGCGAGCCTAAAAAGGAGGGACCTGAATACCTTTTCATTGATGAAGCTCAATTTATTCCTGATTGGGGAACATGGGTAAAACATCAAGTCGATTTTGACAAACAACGAAGAATTATATTAACAGGTTCATCGATGCCACTCATGCGGGCTGATCAAGAATCTGGCGTTGGTCGTTGACACA
>Ga0206917_1092_pt1 | contig 24932 bp, 23 predicted proteins | sample Alteio_BWOrgHeat_68_FD_152931 | JGI IMG/M metagenome (GOLD analysis project Ga0206917, IMG submission 152931) | Enriched cells from forest soil in Barre Woods Harvard Forest LTER site, Petersham, Massachusetts, United States -... | ecosystem: Environmental > Terrestrial > Soil > Temperate forest >...
GTAGGTTTTGCTGCGGCGGCTTTCGCCATGGGGGTCCTCATTGGCAGATGGGCTGTTACAGTCAGAAAAACTGATTATACCAAGCGCAAGGCCGCAATGGCAAACATTTTCTTGGGAAAACCGCCTGGAATGCTGCGGCGCAGCATGGTGCGGGGCAGGGGTTATTTCGTTTTTTCTTTGGCAGCGTCTTCCAGCGGGATAACCATCTCGCCATCGCCCGCGACGCCCAGCCATTCGCGGGATTGCTCATCCAGCAGATCCAGATCGAGCGAGCCGGAATTCAGCAGCTGCGTGCGGTGTTCCAGCGCAAGGCGCTGCGCCATGACGTCATGAAGCTGGGTGTGTAGTTTCTCCAGTTTCCGCTCTTCCTTCAGCAGGGTATACATCCCGCGTTCGCCGGAGAGGGCGTGGGAGACGAGGTAAAAAATACCGAAGGTGATGAGGAACGCGCCCGGCAATTTACCGTAGCGTTTTTGTATATCCTGCCAGCCAAACGTGAGCGTCATGCCGCAATGTCCCCGTAAGGGGCTGATTGTAATGAAATCTTGACGATACGCAAGGGGTATTTAGCCATGATTGCAATGTTCCCCGTGCACGTGGCCGTCAAAATCGCCGTGCCGTTTGGCCTTACGGAGCTTGTTGAGGATGATTTCCCGGCGCGTGCGGGAGATGTGATCCACGAAGGTTATGCCGTTCATGTGATCGATCTCGTGCTGGATGCAGGTGGCGAGCAGCCCTGTCGCATGCAGTTCCTGCCGCGCGCCTTGTTCGTCGAGATAGGCGACCTTAACCTCGTTGGGGCGAATCACCTCGGAGTACTGATCGGGGAAGGAAAGGCAGCCTTCGTTGTAGGGGGCGTCTTCCTCTGCGTTCCACAGTATTTCCGCGTTGACCAGCTTGAGGGGCTGGCGTGAATCAGGGTCTTCGTCGCGCCAGTGCACGTCCGCGACGATCAGGCGGCGGAGGATGCCCACCTGCACGGCGGCGAGCCCGATGCCGCCGGAGCGGTACATCGTCTCGAGCATATTGGAAAGCGTGGCGCGCACTTCGTCGTCCACCCGTTCGACGGGAACGGATTTCTGTTTCAGCACGGGATCGGGGGCGATGATGATAGGGTAGATGGCCATTAACGTTTTTCCTTCGGGGCATTCAGCATATACGTGCGCAATACAGCATTCATCAGCGACTGATATCCCTCGCCGTCGCTTCGCCGCTTGTACCAATCATACACTTCCTGATCAATGCGCAATGATATGGGCTTCTTTTTGGAAGGGTATACCAGCACGCAATTGTTCCAGAACTCCGGGCCCAGTTCAGGGATATCGGAATAGTCGATATCTTCATCCTTAATGGCTGCTATTTCCTTCAGGCGCTTTTTTGATAACGGTTTCATACATTTTCCTTTCTTTCCGCTTAGCCTTCCGGGCGGAAATAATACGAATCTTGCCAGTGCGATCCGTGTGCGTTACGGCAAGAATTGTCTCACTGCCTGCGTCCCCGAGCGATAGATGGCGTATCTCCCCATAATCACGTCTTTTATCCTGCCGTGTCAGCATAATTCCGTTGAATATATGCATGGCATCTTCAAACCGGATTTTATGCTTGGCAAAATTAGAACGGTTTTTCTTCTCGTCCCAGACGAAATCACCTTTAGTATACATAATGTATATACAGAATCAAGCTAAAACATCCCGTATGCGCGCCAGCGTTTCTTCCTTGCCGAGCACGTGCATGACGTCGAATACGCCGGGGGAGACGTTGCTGCCGGAAAGGGCGGCGCGCAGCGGCTGGGCGACCCCACCGAGCTTGATTGCGGCGGCCTCCGCATACTGCTTCGCCAGCTCCTGGGTGGTGGCCTCCGTCCAGTCAGACAGGGCTTCGTAGCGCTGCAGCAGGGCGCGCAGGTGGGTTTTGGCTTCCTCGTTCAGCAAGGCCAGCGCCTTCTCATTGAAGGGAATGGGGCGGGGGGCGATGTAGAAACGGGCGCTGTCGGCCAGCTCGCGCAAGGTCTTGGCGCGCTGCTTGAGGCCGCCCATGCCTTTGAGCAGGCGTGTGCGCGTCTCGGTGTTCAGCGGTATTCCCTCGCGCAGGAATTCCGGCAGCGTGTCCACCAGCCGTGCGTCGTCCGCGTCACGTATATAAGTGCCGTTGAGATTCTCAAGCTTGACGAAATCGAAGCGTGAGGGCGATTTGCCGATGCCTTCCAGGTTGAACCATTCTGTCGCCTGCTTGGTGGAAATAATCTCGTCGTCGCCGTGCGACCAGCCGAGCCGGAGCAGGTAGTTGCGCAGCGCTTCGGGCAGGTAGCCCATCGCGCGGTACGCGTCCACACCGAGCGCGCCGTGGCGTTTGGAGAGCTTCGCGCCGTCCGGCCCGTGGATGAGCGGCACATGCGCGAATTCCGGGGCGGCCCAGCCCATGAGCTGGTAGATGACCACCTGCTTGGCGGCGTTGGTAAGATGATCATCGCCGCGGATGATGTGGGTCACGCCCATATCGTGATCGTCCACCACCACGGCGAGGTTGTAGGTCGGCGTGCCGTCGGAACGCAGGATGACGAGGTCTTCAAGCTGCCCGGCGGGCACACGCACCTCGCCGCGCACGTGATCGCGCACGAGCACTTCGCCCTCCAGCGGGGACTTGAGGCGCAGGGAGGGCTTCACGCCTACGGGCGCGTCCGCCGGGGTTTTGTCCCGCCAGCGGCGATCGTATGCGATGCCTGCCTCGCGCATCGTTGCCAGTTCCTGGGCGGAGCAATAACAGTGATAGGCCTTGCCTTGCTCCAGCAGGCGTTGCGCGATTTTTGCGTGGCGGTCCATGCGCGAGAACTGGTGCACGATCTCGCCGTCATGGTCGAGGCCCAGCCATTCGAGCCCTTCGATGATGGCCTGCGTGGCGGCATCGGTGGAGCGTTCCCGGTCCGTGTCCTCGATGCGCAGGAGGAATTTTCCGCCCTGGTTGCGGGCGAACAGCCAGTTGAACAACGCCGTACGCGCCCCGCCGATATGGAGGAAGCCGGTGGGTGAAGGCGCAAAACGCGTGACAACGGTCATGATGTGCTCAATATGCCAGAAGGGGTGTTCTTATACGCATGATTGCCGCTTTATACAACAAAATCCGTGCCATTTTCGATGCCGAGCACGACCGGCTTATTCTCTGGGCGCCGGTGCTTATGGGGGCGGGAGTCGCGTGGTATTTTGCGCTTGCGGATGAGCCGCCCCTCTGGTTGGGGGCCGCGGCTTTCCTTGCATGCGGGATGCTGGCGCACCGCATGCGACGGCATGCGTTCCTGCGCTACGCCCTGCTTGCGGCAGCGTTCGTTGCGCTGGGCTTTGCCCTGTCGCAGTGGCGCACGCATTCGGTACATTCGCCGTATCTCACTGCGCCGCTGCCGTTTGCGCATGTGATGGGGAGGGTAGCCGACATCGAGCCCACCCCCAAGGGCAGCAAGCTGACGCTCGAAGACGTAACCATCGACAAGCTGACTCCGCAGCAGACGCCGCATCGCATCCATCTCACCCTGCGCAGCTACGACGCGCATCTGGTAACGGGACAGGTCATCTCGCTGCGCGCGGGGCTGTTCCCGCCGCCGCAACCGGCCACGCCCGGCGGATTCGATTTCGGGCAGCATTATTATTTTCTGGAGACGGGCGCGGTGGGATATGGCATCCCTCCCATCGCGGTGAAACCGCTCACGGAGTCCGGGGGAAGTAGCTTTTCCATTTGGTTTGCGGAGTTCCGCCACCGCCTCACTGAAGCCATCCGTTCCTATTTCCGCGAACCGGCGGGCGCCGTGGCGGCCGCGTTTGTGACGGGCGAGACGCAGGCCATACCCGATGCGGTGAACGACAACATGCGCGTAGCGGGGCTGTACCACCTGCTCGCCGTATCGGGGATGAACCTGTCCGTCGTGGCGGGGCTTGCCTTCTTCAGCCTGCGGCTTCTGCTGGCGGCGGTTCCACCGCTCGCGTTGCGTTACAACATCAAAAAATGGGCCGCGCTTCTGGCGCTGCTAGCGAGCTATATCTATCTGCGCGTGTCCGGCTCTCCCGTTTCGGTGGAGCGGGCGTTCGTCATGGTGTCGCTGATTTTCGTGGCGATCCTCCTCGATCGCGACCCCTCGCCCATGCGGTCGGTGGCGGCGGCGGCATTTCTCATTATCCTGTGGGAGCCGGAGGCGGCGCTCAGCGCCAGTTTCCAGCTTTCCTTCAGCGCCACGGCGGCGCTGATTGCCTCCTACGAATGGGGCAGCGGGGCGATAGGACGGCTGGGCAAAGGGAAGGGCACGGGGCTGCCGCGCCTGCTCGCCTATTTCGCCGCCGTGATGGCCACGTCGCTGGTGGCGTGGCTGGGGACCGAGCCGTTCATCATTTATCATTTCAACCAGTTTTCGAGCTACAGCCTGCTGGCCAATACCATCGCCGAGCCGCTGGTGTCGTTCCTGCTGATGCCGCTGGTGATTGCCGGGGTGTTACTGCTTCCGTTCGGACTCGCATGGCTTGCCTTCACGCCTATGCAATACGGGGTGGACGCGCTGATTGGGCTCGCGCACTGGGTGGCGGGCCTGCCCCATGCGATGTGGATTGTCCCAAGCCCTACGGACACGGGATTCGCGCTGGTCGTGCTGGGGATCGCCTGGGTGTATTTCTGGAAGACGCGTTGGCGCTGGCTGGGGCTCCCGATGGCGGTCGTGGGTCTTGCCACCGCCGCCCTCTACGTACCGCCGGATGTGCTGATAAGCGGCGACGGCAAGCACGTTGCCGTCCGGCGGGATGACGGTCGCCTCGTGATGCTCAGGGGGCGGCCCGACAGTTTCCTTGGCCAGCAATGGGCGCGTGCGGTCATCGAGCATGACACACTGGACAAAAAAGAAATCCCCGTGCGGTGCGACGCCAAAGGCTGCGTTCTTTCCTTAAGAGGTCACATCATTGCCCTGCCGCGTGTGCCGGAGGCGCTGGGAGACGATTGCGCCAGCGCGGATATCGTCATCGCCACCGGCTTTGCCGTTGCGCCTGCCGCATGCGGTGCAGCGACACTGATGGATGAGGCTGCGCTGGAATCGGGTGGGGTGACGGCACTGTGGTTCGAGGGACGCCGCGTTGCGATCCGCCAGGCTCGAAGCCGTCAGGGACACAGGCCGTGGGCGTCGGAGAATTAGATATCAGATTGCCTGGCTTTTTGCAGCATGTTGCGCAAGCGCCGCCACCGCGATTTTAGTGCTGCGGCCCACTTTGAGCCCTATTTCCTCAAGGCGCCTGAAAACTGCATCCCTCTGCTCTCCAGCGGTTTTGCAGCGTTCTTCGACGGAAAGAATATCATGGGCGGGAACCTGTCCGTTTGCCGGCATGAACTCTTTTCCCGTGGCGGTGGCGAATGAGCTCCAGCGTTCCGGCGGAACATACAGGTCAATCCCGGAGGAACTGCCGCCGCGCACGATAAACGTGAGGCCCGTCTCGCGATCGGTGAACGCGTTTTCACCATGCGGCTTGTGCGGAGCGAATCTCTTATCTGACCATCTTCCCATCTGGCCACTTTATCGGATATCCGGGCCCGCTCAATGAAGAATTTGTTAAACTTTTGTTACAGCAGCACAAATCAGATTCTAACGTGCTGCCGACAGTTGCTCCGGTCCGCGGGCGGTTTCAGCCAGTTCTCTTACCTTTATTCTCGTGGTTTCGGCAATCTTGAACCCCATCTCTCCCAGCCTTCCGAACATTGTGTCCAGCTGAGCCGCAGAACTCTTGCCTGCGAGCCGCTCGGGGGGAACGATGGCATCCGCGGGGATGATGCCGTTCGGAGGCAACGACTCCAGCCCCGACCTTTTGGGAAACAGCTTCCGGTGCTCTTCGGGGATTTTCATTAGTACGGCGGGCGCGGCATCTTCTCTGCCGTGCACCATAAACCGGATGCGCGTGTTGGGATCGACGACTTCTCCGGAGTTTTTTTGTTCCTGCGACATAAATACCTCTTAAAAGTTTTGAGGCATTTTAACCCATATCCCGGATCGTTCAATCCATCATTTGGCGGGGGGCGGTCTAATCCTCGATGCGGAACACGGTCGGGTTGCGCAGGTATTTGAGCGCCATCGAGCGGAATTCGCGGCGATAGAGGACCAGCACGACCCACGCGCTGGATGCCATGAAGGCATAAGCGTTGAGGAACCAGCTCAGCGCCGCGAGCCCAAAATAATAGCCCCGCAGCCCCATGTTGAAATGCTTCGCCGCGTTGGTGACGAGCTTGGCTGCGTTCTGCGCGTATTCCTCGAAATGCGCGTTGCGGTCCTGCGGGGCGGGGGCCGCCCCCACGACAATGCAGGCGTAATTGTACTGCCGCAGCGACCAGGTGTATTTGAAGAAGGAGTAGACGAAGATGACGACGAGCAGGAAGATTTTTGCTTCCCACAGGATCGGCGTCGTGGGAGTTGCGTAAGGGATGGCGGTCAGGATGTCGCTCGCCTGGTCGCGGTATTTGAGCAGCGTGAACAGGCCGAGCACGATGAAGATGGTGGTGCTGGCGAAGAACGAGATGCTGCGTAGCAGGTTGCCGATGAGGGAGGCGTCCACCATCCGGTTGTCGCGCGTGAGCATCTGGCGCATCCAGTTGAGGCGGTATTCCCCCGTGACTGACAGTAGCGTGCTGCGGTGGCGGCTCATGTAATCGGCGAAAACGGCGTAGCCGGCCCAGCATATGACGAACCAGAGCACAGCCAATCTGTCGAGGACGGGAAAATGGGTCATGCGTCTCCTCCAAGGAGTTTGCGGGTGGCGCGGCGAACGTCATTCTGCCGCATCAGCGATTCGCCCACAAGGAAACAATGCACGCCCGCGCGCATGATGCGGCGGATATCGCGGTGGGTGTTGATGCCGCTTTCACAGACGGCGGTGCGCGCCTCCGGGATACGTTTGGCGAGGCGTTCGGTTGTCGCGATGTCCACCTCCAGCGTCTTGAGGTTGCGGTTGTTGATGCCCAGCAGCGGCGAAGTAAGATGCGTAAGTGCGCGATCCGTCTCCGCCTCGTCATGCACTTCGACCAGCACGTCCATGCTAAGCGCCATCGCGGCGGATTCCAGTTCCAGCGCCTGCGCGTCTTCGAGCGCGGCCATGATGAGCAGGATGCAGTCCGCGCCCAGCGCGCGTGATTCGGTAATCTGGTAGGGGTCAAGCATGAAGTCCTTGCGCAGGACGGGCAGGGTGGTGGCATTGCGCGCGCTGGCCAGATAGGAGTCGTCTCCCTGGAAATAGGGCACGTCCGTGAGCACGGAGAGGCACGACGCGCCCCCCGTCTCGTAGGCCACCGCGAGGTCGGCGGGATTGAAGTCGGCGCGGATGACGCCCTTGCTGGGTGAGGCTTTCTTGATCTCGGCAATCAGCCCCACAGGGCGCGCAAGCAACGCGCTGCGGAATCCGCGCGGGGCGGGGGCGTGGCGCAGCATGGCCTGGAGCGAACCTTCGCTGCATGCGGCTTTGCGTGCGGCGATGTGGGCGCGCTTGGCCTCGCAGATGGCGGCAAGCATGTGTGTCATGGGGAGGTGATCATCGTTTGTGTTCGGGTCACGGGCTTCTTACACGAACTTGCCGCTTTCCGGAAGCGGGGACTGATGTGAGGGGGGTATGCGCTGGTTCGTTAGCTGACAGAGGGTAATGTGCGGAATAAGGTGAATTTTGACAATATCCGCCCGAACGGTTATCCGTCTTCTCTGCAACCCTTTGCCCCCTGCCGCTTCCATGACCCTGCTCCTGCTCGATAATTACGATAGTTTCACCTACAACCTCCTGCATTATCTGGGGGAGTTGGGGAAAGATGTCACCGTGCGCCGCAATGACGCTATCAGTGTGACGGAAGCGCTGGCGATGCGGCCCGAGGGCATTGTCATTTCGCCTGGCCCTGGCACGCCGGAGGAATCTGGCATCTGCCTTGACCTTATCGCTCAGGCTGCGGGCAAGGTGCCCCTGTTTGGCGTGTGCCTCGGGCTTCAGGCCATCGGACAGGCATTCGGCGGCAAGGTCGTACGCGCGCCCGTGCCCATGCACGGCAAAGTAAGCCCCGTGACCCATACCGGCAAGGGCGTGTTCCGCGGCCTGCCCAACCCCTTCAACGCCACGCGCTACCATTCCCTCATCGTGGAGCGTGCGTCGCTGCCCGATTGCCTCGAGATTACGGCGGAAACGCAGGACGGCCTCATCATGGGGTTGCAGCATAAAACCCATAATCTCCACGGCGTGCAGTTCCACCCGGAAAGCATCGCCTCCGAACACGGCCATGCCTTGCTGAAAAACTTCCTCGATACGTTATGATTAACGAAATCCAGCGCTTTATCGCCCAGATAGCGGAGGGACGGCACTTAAGCCGTGAGGACGCGGCGCGCGCGTTCCAGATCGTGATGCTGGGCGCTGCGACACCCGCGCAGGTGGCAACGCTCCTGACAGGGTTGCGCATGAAGGGAGAGACCGTGGCCGAGATTGCGGGCGCGGCGCTGGCATTGCGCGCGCGGATGGAAACGGTCGCGGTTCCTGCCGGGACGATAGACGTCTGTGGCACGGGCGGGGATGGATCGGGGATGCTCAATGTCTCCACCGCCGTCGCTCTGGTCGTTGCCGCCTGCGGTGTGCCGGTGGCCAAGCATGGCAATAAATCCGTCTCTTCCCGCAGCGGGTCGGCGGATGTGCTGCACGCGCTCGGCGTGAACATTCAGGCGGGCCGCGAGCAGGCCGAGGCCTCGCTTGCGGAGGCGGGCATCTGCTTCCTCTTTGCCCCGCACTACCATAAGGCCATGCGCCACGTCGCTCCCGTGCGGACGGAGTTGGGCCTGCGCACGATCTTCAACCTGCTGGGGCCGCTCATCAACCCTGCCCAGCCTTCCCGTCAATTAATGGGGGTGTATGACCGCTCGCTGCTCGCGCCGATGGCACAGGTGCTGCGCGAGCTGGGGGGAGAACAAGCCTGGATCGTGCACGGCGACGGGGCGGATGAATTGACGCTGACCGGCACCTCCCACGTGGCGGAGCTGAAAGACGGCGTGATAAGCCTTTTTGAGATAACGCCGGAGGAGGCGGGCCTCCCGCGCTGCGCGCCCGGCGATCTCCGGGGGGGCGACCCTGACACCAATGCCCGCGAGATGCGGCTGATGCTTTCAGGCAAACCCGGCCCCTACCGGGACGTGGTGCTGCTCAACGCGGCGGGGGCGCTGATCGTGGCGCAGAAGGCCATTACCCTGCGCGAAGGGGTTGCTCTGGCCGCCGCCGCCATCGACGGAGGCCGCGCTTTAGAGACGCTTGCCGCACTGGTGCGCCTGTCGCAGTAATCAAACCAGTTGCTAAACAAGGGCGGGCATTCTACAAATTTCCGCTGCCTTTTGCGCGCACAGGAGAATTGCATGCGGACGTTATTTATTAAAAAGCCCATCGCCCGGATCCAGCAGGAAACCGGGGCATGCGAGTTGAAGCGTTCGCTTACGGCATTCAACCTCATCAGCCTCGGCATTGGCTGCATCGTGGGGGCGGGCATCTTCTCGCTGACCGGCGAACAGACGGCGGTGTATGCGGGCCCGGCCATCCTGATTTCCTTCGTGCTGGCGGCCATTGCCTGCGCGTTCGCCGCGTTGTGCTACGCAGAATTGGCCTCCACCCTTCCAGTATCGGGCAGCGCCTACACCTATGCGTATGCGACCCTTGGGGAATTGCCCGCCTGGATCATGGGCTGGCTGCTTATCCTCGAATACGGCATCGCCGCCTCGACCGTGGCGGTAAGCTGGTCGGGATATTTCGTAAGCATCCTGAAGGATGTCGGTGTTACCGTGCCTGCTGCGCTTGCCGCGCCGACTCTGCTTTACGATCCCAATGTTGCCGGATTCCAGTCATTGGGCATACAGTCCGCGTTCAATCTTCCGGCCTTCGCCTCCGTCATGCTGCTGACCTGGCTGCTGGTGGTGGGCGTCAAGGAGTCGGCCACGGTCAACAACTTCATCGTAGCCCTCAAGGTGACGGTGCTGGTGCTGTTCGTGGCGGTGGGCCTGCCGCACATCAATACGGCCCTGTGGCATCCCTTCATCCCGGAGGCGCAGATCGTGCCGGGATCGCAGATCGTCCATTACGGCTGGGGTGGCATTCTGCATGCGGCTGCCGTCATCTCTTTTGCCTTCGTAGGCTTCGAGGCCGTTTCCACGGCGGCGCAGGAGGCCAAGAATCCCCAGCGCGACGTGCCCGTGGGCATCCTCGCGTCGCTTGCCATCTGCACGGTGCTGTACATGCTCGTGGGCGCGGCGCTGACGGGGCTCGTGCATTACACCGACCTCAACGTGCCCGACCCGCTCGCCGTGGCGGTGGACGCGCTGCATGTGGGGTGGCTTAAATGGGTCGTCAAGACGGGTGCCATCATCGGCATGTTTTCGGTGACGCTGGTGCTGCTTTACGGCCAGACGCGCATCTTCTACAGCATGGCGCGTGACGGGCTGCTGCCGCCGATATTCGGCCGCATCCACCCGAAATACAAGACTCCCCATCTCAACACGATCATCGTAGGATCGGTGACGGCATTCGTAGCGGGGTTCACCCCCATAGACATCCTGGGCGACCTGGTGAGCTTGGGAACATTGCTTGCATTCACCATCGTCTGCTTCAGTGTGATCTACCTGCGCCAGATGCGGCCTGACATGGAGCGCATTTTCAAGGTGCCCTTCTATCCGGTCACCCCTGTGCTGGGCATTCTTTCCTGCATCTGGCTAATGTTGGGCATCCTGAATATGATGGAGCTGCTGTTCATGTATTACATACCATTGGGATTGCTTGTTTATTTTCTCTATGGCCGTAAGCACAGCGCAGTACGGGCAGCTGGCGCATAACGTGCGGTTTTTTCCATCTTCCTACTGAAAAATTGTAATAAACTCCGTTTTTTGTCATCATTCTGTCATATATTCGTTGTATGATGGGCGGATATAGAATGGGACATTCGTGAGTATTTACCGGTTCGACAAATCATCGCCTGTTGCCGAAATAGCCCTGCGCAAATCGGCAGACGGAGGCGCGCGCGTCTTCATCTGCGCCTGCGACGATCTCTCCCTGGCGGATGCCGAAAAAATAAAAGAAACGCTGGAAAAAGCCCATCTGGCCGTCGTGGCCACTGAGCGGGAAGGGCGCGCCTGCCTGGAAGTGCGTGGGACCAGAACCCTTGCTCCCGTGGAATCGGCGCTACGCGCGGCAGGCTTCATCAACGGTACGCCGGACGTAAGCCACGTCGATAACCCGAAATTCTCCCTCAAGGAGAAGTTCAAGAACAACATGATGTTCATCTACGGGGTGGCCAATGTAATCGCCGATATGGGGTATATTGCCTACGGGCAGATGAAAGAGAAATTACATTCCGAAGGGCATTCAGAAGGTAAAAAAGCATGGGAAGACAAGGCCGCAGGCCTATCCTATATGGCCGGGAGCGCTACGTTCACCTTTTTTGGCCGAGGTGACAAGTCCAACCACCATGTGCGGGATGTCGCGCTTGCTCTGCGTCAGGAGTTGCACAGCCGGGGTGTGGATTTGTCCGATGACAGCGCTGCCGTTTCTTTTTCGATTCCCCATCACCAACGCAGCATGATGCACCGTGCGAAGCATGTGTTGCAGAAACATACGTCCGAAATCGGCAATACCTTCACAGGAACGGCCGGAGCACTGATAATGAAAGGGGCGCTCAAAAGTGACAACCCCCGAACCCGGCTTGTGGATAGTGCTTTAGGTGTATCAACGATGGTGGGGGGCTACGGCGCCGCACTGGTAAAGGAAAAAGCTCCCGATCCGGAACATCCGCCCAAGGGCATGTTCGGCAAGGCCAAGGCATGGGTGCAGAAAAACCCTAACTCACTCGCGGGGGGGGGGCTTCCTGATCAGCACGCTTGCACATGCCTCCGAGACCGTTGAGAATTACAAAAAGGCGGATCATGACCATCCGGGAAAAGGTGCGTATGCACGCAAAGCCTACATCATGCGTGGCATGTTTGTTGGGATAAACATACTGGGCGAGATACTTCTCGCGTTTACCTCCAAGCACGGGGGTACCGGAAGCAAGGCTGGCATGGAGGATACGGTCTATGCGATCACTGCCGATGCCATTATGCGCCAGCCAGAAGAAAAACGCGAAGCGCTGACGCGCGATCTGGCGCAGAATTTTCTGGCGAAGCCGGATGTCATCGGGGGCGATGCCGAGCAGGCGGAGACCATCCTGCGCGCGCGTGTGACCAACCTCGAACGGAATCCGTGGATTGCTCGCGCGACGCCGCAGATTGCGCCGGAGGCATCACAGAAGCCGGACGCGCCGGAGCAAAGCTGGAAAAAGAAAGTAACGGCACAGCCTTCCTGCGGGGTGGCGGCGGCGTTATAGCCGCACCCGGTGACGCTTGCGCATCAGCCGGGTGTCACTATCGGTGCCCCTCACGTTTGAAGAGGCGGGGGCGAAGCTGAAATAATCAGCGATGCTCGAAGCGCTCATGCTCCATGTGTTCGTGTTCCCAGCGCTCATGTTCCCTACGCTCCTGCCAGTATCTCCAGTCATGTCCCCGGTGATGCGGGTCGTAATGGGGAACATAGGGGTTGGCCACGATATAGGGCGCAGGTACCATCACCATGGGTTCCACCGGGACGGCGATGGCGGGGGTAAAAATATTTACGCTCCAGTCGCCTGCCTGTGCAGTGGTCTGCATGCAGGAAACTACGGCGAGGGTGGCGAGCAGTAACTTCATCTTCATAACAATCTCCATTGCAAGGGTGCGGTGTGTGCTAGCGAGGGCAGGCGGCGCACCCGACGCCTGCCCCTGTTTCCGGCTATTTCGTTGCTGGTGTTTCTTTTACCGTAACGGGCTTGGTGGTGGAAGGCTTTGTTTTATGTTTCGTGCCTTTCTTCTTTACGGTCTTTTTGACATGCTTGACGGTCTTGGTCGTTTTAGCGGTGCCGGCCTTGGCCGTATCGGCGCTGGCCGAGGGGGTGGCGGCGGCAGTGGACTCAGCAAGCACGGGCGCGCTGAGCATGGCGCTTGCAACAATCCCGGTCAGAAGAAGGGAGAGAAAGCGGGTTTTCATGGCGAGGCTCCTTGTTACTTAGGTCGATGGTGATTCTTTTTCTATCTCGGCCGACACTTCATCGGCTGACAATTGCACTATAGCAAAACGCGCCTTACGCCCTTCTTCACGGAGCATTAAAAGCGTGCAATGTAAAACCTGTCAGGCAGAGGGGGCAGATGAGTCTGTCAACCCATTATTAATCAGGAATATTTTCACCTCTTCCGATGCAACTTCTATCTGATGGAAGAGAAGGGCGCGTTCCTCCTGTGTGCCCGTATGGAGCCGCTGCGCCTTCGCACAGAGGTCTTGCAGGGTGTTGGCACCCAGGTTTCCGGCTCCTCCCTTGAGCATGTGCGCCGCTTCCACCCACCTGGTGGATTCCCCGTCCACGCAATGGGCGCGCAGGTCCGAGAGGTTTTCTTCCGCCTGCAGCAGAAAAAGCCGCACCAGCTCCCTCTCGATATTTTTTTCGCCGCCGGAGACCAGGCGGATCTGGGTCAGGTTCATGGCGTCTTTGGGCGGAGTGGGTGGTGGCGTCTCAGCCGGCGGCAGATCGCGGAAGTTTATCCATTGCCCGAGCACTTCCTGAAGCGTTTCGATATCAACAGGTTTGCTGACGTATTCGTCCATGCCGCATTCGAGGCATTTTTCCTTATCCCCCATCATCGCGTTGGCGGTCATGGCGACGATGGGTACGTGCTTTCCCGTATCGGTTTCTGCGGCACGCAGCCTGCGCGTGGCTTCATAGCCGTTCATCTCCGGCATGTGGCAGTCCATCAGTATGACGTCCCAGTGCTGCGCCTGGCAACGCTGCAGGGCAAGCGTGCCATTTCCCACGATTTCAAAATGCCTGATGCCGAATTTTTTCATGAGCTGAATCATGAACATCTGGTTCATGGGATGATCCTCCGCGATTAGGACGCGCGCATCACGGGGAGGGATGCTGCCGCAAAACAGCTTTTGCTCGCGGAGCCTTCTGGCTTCGCCGAGTGACTCGGTCACTTCAAAGGGAATGAGTATCCAGAAAGTGGAGCCTTCTCCGGGGGTGCTTCTGACGCCGATGGTCCCCCCCATCATTTCCACCAGTTGTTTCGTGATGGTAAGCCCCAGTCCCGTGCCGCCATACCGGCGCGTGGTTGAACTATCGGCCTGGACGAACTTGTCAAAAATGGCCGCACGCTTATCTTCGGGGATGCCGACGCCGCTATCCTTGATCTCGCTATACAGATCAACGTGGTTATCGTCGGACTTGCGGCAACGGACGAGAACCTCCACCTGCCCGCGATCGGTATATTTGACGGCATTGCCGATGAGATTGGTAAAAATCTGCGAGAGGCGAGTAGGGTCGCCCAGAAGATAGGGGAAGAACTCCTTCTCGTAGTGGCGCAGGATAGGTAGGTTTTTCCCCCGTGCGAGATGGTAAAGCGCATCCACCACCCCGTGGATCGTGTATTGCAGATCGAAAGGAATAAGCTCCAGCCTGAGCTCGCCCGCCTCGATTTTGGAGAGATCGAGAATGTCGTTCACAATGTCCAGCAGGTTGACAGAGGAGATATGGGCTACGCGGGCAAGCTCGCGCTGTTCCTGCCCCAGTTGATCCGATTCCCGCAGGAGGCTGGTCATCCCCAGAATGCTGTTGAGCGGTGTCCGCAATTCATGCGACATGTTGGCAAGGAATTCGGATTTGGCGATGCTGGCCGAGTCCGCAAGCGATTTTGCGCGTTGCAGTTCACTGTAATGCTTTTCAAGCTCCATGGAGTAATGCCGGAGCTGTTTTTTGTCGCGCTCCGTGCGCTCCAGGTTGCGGTACAGGAAGAAAAACAATGCCACGAATCCGGCGAAGGCGACGGTGGAAGAAATCACCACGAACTGGCGCTGGGAGCGGTAGGCGTTCTCACGCTGCTTGAGAAGGTCGAACAAGGCCCATGATGTGTCGGTGTAGAGGTGCCGGTGCGACGCCAGCATATCCGTAAAAGTACCTCTCAGGGAATGCAGTTGCAGAGCAGAATCGGGCTGCCTGAGAAATGCCGTTGCGAGTTCACGTGCTTTCTCGAACTGTACCTTAATCGTATGGTCGTAATATTGGGCAAAGGTGATGGAGCTCTGATCGGCATCCTGCGCCAGATGCAGCGCATCGTCCATGTCGCCTTCCAGCAACGTCATGTCCTGGTATAGATCCTGCATACGGCGCAATTCCGCTTGGGTCCAGTGTTGCGGGGAATTCTCATGATGCAGCAGGGGTGGTATATCCTGGAACTGCCATATCGCTTCCGTGATATGGGGCGTGAGGTTGAGCGGCGTTTCTATCAGGTAGCTGCTGTATAGCTCGGGGTCGATCGTTAGCCTGGAATTGCTGCGGAGCTTATCCAGGATAACAAGCAGGGTCTGTATCAGGGTCGAGTAACGGTCGAACGACGCGCGTGGCGAAAGAGCGGACGAAGTGTCGAGCGTACGCAGCAGATCCGCGCTGAAAATGCGCCAGGGCTCCAGCGTGCCCAGTTGCTTGCCGATATCTTCGTTAATCCGGCGCAGCACTTCCATGGCTTCATGCGCCTGCGCCTTGTGCTGCAGGATAGCACCCGCGTCGGTATCGTGCAGGGGAAGCGAGAGGTCGCGCAGCTCCTGCAGGAGCTTGAGCAGGAACATCAGGGAACTGTGATACTGTACCCCGGTCTTTTCGGTCCGTGCATATTCAATCTGCCTGTCCAGCGTGGAAACCGCTTCATAGACGATGATCAGCAGGGGGAGCGAGAACAGTGCCGCGCTGACCAGCATGAGGGAGAGGCGTCGAAAATTTTCCGGAATCCGCATGCGCAGAGAATATAATAGGCCGGAAGGGGAAGCAACAAGCGGGAGTTGATTTTAGCGATGTGTGTTTTATCAGGACGCGAGTTATTTCCGGCGCCACCACCAGCGGAACGTCTTTATCTTGAGCTTCACTTGCTGCGCCAGCCTGTAGACGGCGGTCTGGCGGATGCGTTCGTGTGCCCAGGCGAGCCAGTGCGTGATGGTAGTGTAAAGCGCCCGTATCCAGCCAAACGTCATCAGTTGCGGCTTGGTCAGGGCGAAGACCCGTGCTACCAGCAGGGTTCCCAGCAGCTTGGCGAAGATTTCCGTCACAATGCCCTGCATGACCCGCCCTTTTGCGACCAGCCAGAAGGCGACGAAATTAAGCGGGGCGACGATAAGAAGGGGAATCAGAAAGGCGGTCAGCGCAACGGCGGGAGAGGTCTGGCGCAGCCACCGCTCGTAGCGTTCCAGGCGCAGCAGCACGATCAGGCGATGCCCCAGGAACGTGAGCGCATCCCACAGGAATTCTTCTATGAGCAGAACGACGGCGAGGAGGGAAAAGAAGAGTTTTTTCATATACGCTTTTCCCGGAGGAGCGCTATTCTCCCTGTCCGAGCGAATAGGCGGGCTTGCCGTCGAATTCGTAGAGATGTTCCGTCTTGATGAAATCGATGCCCTGCTGTGCGAGGCGTGATGTCAGCGCTATAATGTCCGCATGGGTGATGGGCTGCCTTGTGGCCTTGAATCGGCAGTTGAACTGATCCGTAACATTCATGCCGGGCACGTAGTCCGGCCAGATCTTGAGGCCCTTGCTCGAAATCGTCTGCAGGCAGAGCGCGTCCGTCGCGGATTGCTCGAGGGCTTGCCCGAGTTCGTTGACTTCCTTGTTCCAGTAGACGAATACGTCCACCCCCGTGAGGGTACGTTTGGTGTCGGGCCTGAAGACATGCGATTTGATGGGCGGAAGGTTGGGGATGGCGGCGGTTTTGTAGTTGGCGGGCTTCAGCATCTTGGGCTTCTCGCCGATGCGCGCCATGACCGCTTTGGCAAAGGCCTGCGTGCCGACCTTCTGCTTGCTCGTCTCATTATAGATATCCCCGGTGTGGATGCCCGCTTCCAGCGTGGCAAGCCATGCGTTATGCACCAGCGTGGCCACGTCGGGCTGTTCCAGATGCACCAGCATCATGATGGCGCCGTTGAGCAGGCCCGAGGGGTTGGCGATGTCCTTGCCCGCGATATCCGGCGCGGAGCCGTGGATGGCCTCGAACATGGCGAAGTTCTCGCCGATGTTGGAGGAGCCCGCAAGCCCCACCGAGCCCGAGACTTCCGCCGCGACGTCCGAAATAATATCGCCGTAGAGGTTCTCGGTGATGATGACGTCGAACCGTTCCGGCGAGCTGGCGATGCGCGCCGTGCCGATGTCGACGATATAGTGGTCCCGCTCGATGCGCGGATACTCCTTGCCGATTTCCTCGTAGAGCCTGTGGAACATGCCGTCGGCCATCTTCATGATGTTGTCCTTTGACATGCAGGTGATCCTGCGCCGCCCGTTCTTCACCGCATATTCGAAGGCATACCGGATGATGCGCTCGCTGCCCGAATGGGTGATGAGCTTGATGGAATGCACCGCATCCGGCGTATGCTGGTATTCGATGCCCGCATAGAGGTCTTCTTCATTTTCGCGGACGATCACCAGATCCATCTGGGGGTGCATCGTTTTCACGAAGGGGGAATAGCACACGCAGGGGCGCACATTGGCGTAGAGACCGAGCGTCTTGCGCATCGTGACGTTGAGGCTTTTGTAGCCGCCGCCCTGGGGAGTGGTGATGGGGGCCTTCAGCAGCACCTTGGTACGGCGGAGGCTCTGCCATGCTTCGGGGGGGATGCCCGTGCTGTTGCCTTTTTTGTATACTTTCTCGCCTACCTCGATTGTCTCAATGTTGAGCCGGGCTTTGGCCTCTGCGAGGATGCCGAGCGTGGCCTCCATAATCTCCGGCCCGATGCCGTCGCCATACGCTACCGTGATGGGCTTGGATTCTGTCATAGATGTGTCCCCGATTTTTGAAGCGGCATTCCGGCGATATACTAGCGCAAATAGTATAACGGAAGATTAATATTGCGGAGATTCTTATATTGCGCCGCAGCATTGCGGAAAAGCCTAGAGCTTGGCTTTAATCGTTTCCAACGCCTCTTTGAGCTTGTCCGCGTCCGGCCCGCCGCCTTGGGCCATCTCCGGCCTGCCGCCGCCGCCTTTGCCGCCCAGGACGGTTACGGCCTGTTTAACCAGGTCGACTGCGTTGGCTTTGCTCCCCTTGGCTACCGCTACGACGATGGAGGCTTTGCCTTCCAGGTTCGTAGCCACGGCGACCACTTCAGCATCCGCGAGGAATCCTTCCGCCACGCCTCGCAACTCTTTCGGATCAAGTCCGTCGAAGATTTTACCGATAAACGTGACGCCATTGACGGTTTCCTTTTCCGCTCCGCCACCTCCGCCCAGCGCCAGTGACTTTTTGGCGTCGCTCAGCTCTTTTTCCAGCTTCTTACGATCGGCCTGTAGCGTGGCGATCTTATCCCCCAGTTCGGCGGGATTGCTCTTAAGCTGAGAAGCAATGTCGCGCAGGCGCGCGTCCTGCTCGGCCAGATAGGCAAACGCGCCCGCTTGGGTGACCGCCTCGATGCGCCGTATGCCCGCTGCGACGGCGGTCTCGCTCAGGATTTTGAACAGGCCGATATCGCCGGTCGCCCGTACATGTGTGCCGCCGCACAGTTCGGTGGAATAGGTTGCATCCCCGTCCATTCCCATGCTGAGCACGCGCACTTCGTCGCCATATTTTTCGCCGAATAGAGCCATCGCTCCCTGCTTCACCGCTTCGTCCGGGGTCATGAGCCGCGTGGCGACGGAGCCGTTCTGCCAGATGAGGCGGTTGACCTCATGCTCGGCGGTGGCGATTTCCTCGCGCGTCATCGCCTTGGGATGGCTGATGTCGAAGCGCAGTTTGTCCGGCGCGACGAGCGAACCTTTCTGGGTAATATGTTCACCCAAGTGCCTGCGCAGCACAGCGTGGAGCAGATGGGTGGCGGAGTGGTTCGCACGGATGCGCGCGCGGCGATCCGAGTCGATGACAAGCGTAACCTGATCGCCCACTTTCAGGGGCGCCTTGATCGACGCTTTGTGCACATGGACGCCTTCCAGCGGCTTTTGCGTATCCGTAATTTCAGCCAGCAGCGTTTCGCCGTTTCTTATCCAGCCTGTATCCCCCATCTGTCCGCCGGACTCGCCGTAAAACGGCGTCTGGTTGAAGACAAGCATGGCGTCCTGGCCTACTGCCGCCTGCTGCACGGGCTGGCCGTCGACGACGATAGCCGTGAGCGTGGCGGCGGCGTGATCCTGCGTATAGCCCAGGAACTCGGTGGCGCCGACCTTGTCCTTCACCTCAAACCAGACGCGCCCGGTGGCTTTCTCGCCGGAGCCAGCCCATGCGGCGCGCGCGCGTTCTTTCTGTTCGCGCATGGAGGCGTCGAACCCGTCCGTGTCCACCGACTGGTTCTGCCCGCGCAGGATGTCCTGCGTAAGATCGAGCGGGAAGCCATAGGTATCATATAGTTTGAACGCCACGTCGCCGGGCAGGGTGCCGCTGGTAGATAGTTTGGCGGTCTCTTCTTCCAGCATTTTCAGGCCGCGATCCAGCATCTGCTTGAAACGCTCTTCTTCGAGGCGAAGGGTTTCGGTGATGAGCGGCTGGGCGCGTCCCAGCTCCGGATACTGATCGCCCATTTCCTTCACGAGCGAGGGCACGAGCTTGTGCATGAGCGGGTCCCTGCAGCCCAGCTGATGCGCGTAACGCATGGCCCGGCGCATGATGCGTCGCAGTACATAGCCGCGGCCTTCATTCGACGGCATCACCCCGTCCGCCAGCAGGAAGCAGGTAGAGCGCAGGTGATCGGCAATCACGCGGTACGCCGTCCTTGCATGCTCTGCCGATAATTTTTTCCCGGCCCCGCTTGCAGACGCAACGGCCGTGATGTCGCTTATCAGGTGTTTGAACAGATCGATGTCGTAATTGTCGGACACGCCCTGGAGCACGGCACTGACGCGCTCCAGTCCCATGCCGGTATCGATGGAGGGTTTGGGCAGGCTGATGCGCGTGTCTTTGTTCACCTGCTCATACTGCATGAAGACGAGGTTCCAGATTTCCACGAACCGGTCGCCGTCCGCATCGGCGCTGCCCGGAGGGCCGCCGGGGATGGACGCGCCGTGATCGTAGAAAATTTCGGAGCAGGGGCCGCAAGGGCCCGTGTCGCCCATCGACCAGAAATTGTCGTTCGTGGGGATGCGGATGATTTTATGGTCGGGGAAGCCGGTGAGCTTCTTCCACAGCGAGAACGCTTCATCGTCGGTATGGTAGACGGTGACGCAGAGCTTTTCCGGCGATATGCCGAACTCCTTCGTTAGCAGTTCCCATGCAAGCGGAATGGCGGATTCCTTGAAATAGTCGCCGAAGGAAAAATTGCCGAGCATCTCGAAAAACGTGTGGTGCCGTGCCGTGTAGCCCACATTGTCGAGATCGTTGTGCTTGCCGCCCGCCCGCACGCATTTCTGGCTTGACGCCGCGCGCGTGTATTTACGCTTTTCCGCGCCGGTGAAGACATCCTTGAACTGATTCATGCCCGCGTTGGAAAACATCAGCGTGGGGTCGTTGTGCGGCACGAGCGAACTCGAGGCGACTTTCTCGTGGCCGTTGCGGACAAAAAAATCGAGGAACGCCGAGCGTGTGGAGGAGGTGGTGGTCATGGCATGCTTGAGGTGTTTAGGCCGCGTCCTCGGCAAACTCGCTGGCCGGGGCTTCGAGCGCCTTGCTTACCGTGCCTGCGTTGGCGCGGATTTTCTGCTCGATCTCGGCGGCGATTTTGGGGTTGTCCTTGAGGAACTGGCGTGCGTTTTCCTTACCCTGGCCGATGCGCTGGGAATTGTAAGAGAGCCACGCACCCGATTTCTCGATGATGTTGGCCTTCACGCCCAGATCGATAAGCTCGCCGGTCTTGGAGATGCCTTCGCCGTAGAGAATGTCGAACTCCACGATGCGGAAGGGTGGGGCCACCTTGTTCTTCACGACTTTGACGCGCGTCTGGCTGCCGATGACGTCTTCCTTGTCCTTGATCGCGCCGATGCGGCGGATATCCAGCCTCACCGAGGCATAGAACTTCAGCGCATTGCCGCCCGTGGTGGTTTCCGGGTTGCCGAACATCACGCCGATTTTCATGCGGATCTGGTTGATGAAGATGATGGTGGTGTTGGAGCGCGAGATAGAGCCGGTGAGCTTGCGCAGCGCCTGGCTCATGAGACGGGCCTGCAGACCCATGTGGGAGTCGCCCATTTCGCCTTCAAGCTCGGCTTTCGGCACGAGCGCCGCCACGGAGTCGATGACCAGCACGTCGATGGCGCCGGAGCGCACCAGCGTGTCCGCAATTTCCAATGCCTGTTCGCCCGTGTCAGGCTGGGAGATGAGCAGCTCGTCCACGTTCACGCCCAGTTTGCGGGCATAGACAGGGTCAAGCGCATGTTCCGCGTCGATGAACGCGCAGGTGCCGCCTTTTTTCTGCGCCTCGGCGATGACGTGTAAAGTGAGCGTGGTTTTGCCGGAGCTTTCCGGCCCGAATATTTCAACGACGCGTCCGCGCGGCAGGCCGCCGACGCCGAGCGCGATGTCCAGCCCCAGCGAGCCGGTGGAGGTGGCCTCCACTTCAAGGGCTTCCTGCGCGCCCAGTTTCATGATGGAGCCTTTGCCGAAGGATTTTTCGATCTGGCTCAGCGCTGCGTCGAGCGCTTTCTGTTTGGTTGCGTCTGCCATACATTCCCCTGTGAGTAACCGTTTGAGCGTCTGCGGCAAGATTACAGGGTTTGCAAAGGGGGGCAAGCTAAAAATACGAGGCGCGGCTGCGGTGTTAGTTCACGGCCTTGGCCGCGGCGGCGGCCGGGGCAGCGGCGGCGGAAACCGGGGATTGAGGCGATGCCGGCTGCGATGCCGGTTTGCGCGACGTGTCGATGAAGGACTTCACCGTATTGATATCCTTGTCGAGGTTGGTGAGGTTCTCGTAATCGATGGCGCCGGATTCGCTGGTGATGAAGAGGAAGCTGGGTTTGTTGGGGCTGTCCTTCAGCAGCGGCGTGAAATAATCCCGCAGGTACTGGATTTGGCCCGAATCATGTTCGTACACATAGGCAGTGGCGAGCTTGAGCAGCACCTCGGACTCCTGCGGAGTGAGCGTGGCGCTTGGATCGTTGCGGTTGCCGAGGATTTCCTCTGCGGCGGAGATCACGTTGGGCCAGTCCCAGTTCGTCCAGTAGACGGAGAGGCGCAGCAGGTTGCCTTCCGAGCTGTTGTCGCCGCTTAACACGTCGATGGCTTTATCCAGCCTGCCTTGCTGGGCGAGCGCCCGGGCGGTGAGGCGTATACGGGTTAGCTGCACGTCCGACGGGAGATCGCCGTATCCGGTGGTCTTGAGCGTATCGAGGGCTTCCTTGGGGTGGCGGTTGGAGAGGTATATTTCCGCAAGCTTGGCGCCTACGCGGCTGCGTTCCGTGCCTTGCAGGCGGCTGTGAATCTGGTGTTCGAGTAGCTGGGCGGCCCGGTCGAGCAGGTCAATGCTCACAAGCCGGTCGGCCAGGTTGCGGATCATCTGGTCGCCCTGTTCGCCGCTGGGGACGAGATCGCGGAATTCATAGAAAAGGGAGAGGGCTGAAAGCGGTGGCATCGTATCCGCGCCGTTCTTATTATAGAGCATCACGAACGTATCTTCCATCTTCCGTGCCGTGGGAACCGCGTCGGGCATGTCGGGGAAATAGATGACGATGTCGCGCCAGGTGCGCAACGCGCGGGCGTAATCCTTCTGCTCGGAATAGAGGCTGCCCAGCAGCGTAAGTACGCCGATTTCAAGCCCGTCGCCCCGCCAGACGATGCGAATTTTCTCCAGGCGTTTGGCGGCTTCTTCCGGCGATATTTTTTCATCGCGCAGCAGCATGTTGACCAGCGAGAATTCGGCATGCGCGCGGATGAAGCGATCCTCCGTGTCGGTGGTCTGCTGTTCCCATATGCGGGCGGCTTCCTCTTCGTTATGGGTTTCGGAGAGAATCTTGGCGCGCATGTAGTCGATGTATTTTCTTACCGGATCGTCGAAATTATCTTTCCGGAGCGCGTCAAACACGCCGGTCGCGGTATCGTAATCCTTCCGGTTGATGGCGCGGTCAGCGGCGATAATCGCCAGCTTCTGGATGAAGACGGGCGGGTACGCGCGCAGGGTGCGGGCGTAATTAGCGGTGAAATCGAAGCGATCGTTGCTTTCCCCGAGCAGTTCCTTGCACAGCGTCCGCCAGAACGCGATTTCCGGTACGTTGTCCAGCTCTGGGGAAGCGAAGTCGGCCTCCGCGTCCGTGATGCGGTACATAAAGAAGCGTGCGGCCCCGCGCATGGCGGCGACATCATGCTCTACGTAGAATTTATAGCTTGAGCGCAGGATATCGTCCGCCATGCCGCGCGCCTCGGGGAACATCCCTTCCGCGAGATAAAGGCCCAGCAGCCTGAGGCGGGCCTTGTTGCCCGACTCCATGTCGCCGAAGGTGATGGTGTGGAAAAGCTTCTCCTGCACGGGGACAAAGTTCTTCTCGTCATCCAGCTTCCAGCGCGCGTAGGGGAAGAGGGTTTGCGACGCACCTGAGGCGAGCTCCGTGTCGGTTGCCTGTATGGCGTCGGCGGAGATGGCGAGACCTTTTACGGAAGCGATGGTGATTGCGTTTTTGCCTGTGGTGACGGTCACGTTGTCGGCAGTTTTCTGCACGGCGATACCCTGGCCCGTAGGAAGCAGCGAGAACTCCACGAAATTGCGGAGCGTTTCCACCCCCGTCCCTGCGCCCGTGAGGGGGGCGATGGCGATTTCCGCGCCGGTCACCGGGTCGGTTGCCAGGATAATGCTCTCTGCCTTCTCCACGGGAATGGAAAGCGAAGCGTGCTCATCCTGCGTGTGCATGGCAGGCGAGAGTTTGCTCGCAAGGCGCGGCAGGGAAGGCAGGAGGTGAATATGCACCGCCCCGTCTTGCGCCTGCTCGACGGATGCGTAAGAAGGGCGTCCGAGGGCGACGCCCAGCACGGTGCCCTGCAGAGCAGGTATTTTCTGAACGGTATAGGGCAGATCCGGATTCTCTTTCCGCAGCGAGGCCTCTGAGAGATGTGCAGCTTCGCCCGCCGCTATCCACAGTGTTTTGTCTTTCACGAACACGGCAAAAGGAACGTTCACCTGCAAGGGGAGGGCGATCACCGCGTTTTCCGCAGGTGTGGGTTTGGCGGCGCCCGGCTTGGCGGCGTTGTCTCCTCCTGCCGCCGGGCTCAGTGCGGCCAGTTGTGCGACCTCCTTTGCGGAAAGAGGGGGCAGGACAATCGGGGCAGGCGTTGCGTTTGCGGAGGTTGCGGGTGCAGCGGCAGGAGGCGGAATGGGGGCGGGAGGGGCCGCTGTGGCTACGGTTACAGGCTTTTGTTTTGGTTTCGCATGGGCCAGGCGTTTTGACGGCACCTTGGCTTTGGGGTGGGCGAACGCCATGGTGGTGATGGGCGCGCGTGAAGCGTGGGCGGGAGCAACGGGGGCAAGGTCGAGCGCGTTTTTGCTCAGATCGATGCCGTTTCTTCCGTACACGAGGTGGCGTTTTCCTTCCGCGGGATGATCGAGCGTGAGCACCACGGAGCGCCCATTGTCATGCGTCTCCACTTCCCGCACGTAGGGACTCAGGCTCGAAAGCGTATCGCCCCATTCCAGCGAGACGGGCTTCTCGAAATGCAGGACAATTTTATTGCCGTCGGATTGCGTGGTGAAGGGCACTTTTTCCATTGAATCCCAGGAAAAAACGATGCGCGCCCCGTCCTTCAGCGCAGTGGAAGAGACCCACCCCTCTGTCCGCGTATCGTCTGCCGCGGAAAACAAAGGAAGAGAAAGGGCGGCCAGAAACACCAGCGCCCGCAGCGTATGACTATATCGGGCATGAACCATATACGCAAAGATTAGGCTTCTGTTTTCCCTACGGCAAGAGGGAAAGTAGGGGGGCGGGAGCATGCGTTA
>Ga0206917_1093_pt1 | contig 24673 bp, 31 predicted proteins | sample Alteio_BWOrgHeat_68_FD_152931 | JGI IMG/M metagenome (GOLD analysis project Ga0206917, IMG submission 152931) | Enriched cells from forest soil in Barre Woods Harvard Forest LTER site, Petersham, Massachusetts, United States -... | ecosystem: Environmental > Terrestrial > Soil > Temperate forest >...
GCGGTGCTACTCATTCTAGCGTGACCTGGAACAAGTGATGATCTAGGGGAAGCCTTCTGAATACTTACAGATGCTGAAGCTGTTTTTGAAGCGAAACAATTCTGGGGACAATTTGCTGGCTAGCAGGCCCGAGAGCCGGTTCAATCTTTTTTAACGCTGTGAGCGCAATCTCGGGAGAATATCCTGCATTTCGAAGAATTGAGAGACTTACGGTATCAGCCTCCTGTTCCACATTACCCAGATCTAGGCGGAGTTCTAATCGATCGAAATGAAATCGGGTGCTATGGGCTATCTCATGCGCTAGTACCGCAGCTATATTTTCCTCTGTGGATAAATAATTTAACAGGCCTTCCGCAACTTCAGTCACATCATGGCGAGTTCCTGCTCCATCACCAAGCCCTATCTTATTTCCTTCATCACAGAGAACAACTAACGCAGGAGTAATGTTTAACATGGCGTAATTGTGTTTAAGACTGGAAGCTTCGAGTAAATGATCAAATATATTATGAGCTTTCACTTTCAGATCCATCGGACATGCATGTTCTTGGGGCTCATATTGCTCTAGATCTCTCTTTTGAGCGGAGAGAAGTTGGGTATTGAATTGATGTACAGTAAACCCAGCTTTTTTGGCAAGAGAGCTTCGCATGAACACAAAGTCAGGTGAGCCGGCAAGGGCGGTTACTGACAAAATCAGGATTGAAGCTACAGTTTTCAACAAAGCCATATCTACCTCACTTGATAATTGTGTAAACCATCTTAGCCACGGCTGATGAAATCGAAGACGCGTACTGAAAATTAAGCCGATTGTCTACGACGTCACATGAGGAGTGGTAACAACTATCTCCATCCCCGCCAAAAAAATTTTCTGTGATTGCGATGGCAGGAATGTTTTTCCTCCAAAAAGATCCGTGATCGCTCTCGTCAGAGCAACTTTTTTTCACAGTTAGTGGCAAATGGAGACCTTGTATTTGAGCGATTAAGCTGCTTCCTAAAAACATTGAATCTGGACGCTTGCAATCAACTAAATTAAAATGACCATTTTTCTTGGAATTATATGCGATCATTTCCAGTTGGATATCGCCCACTATGTCTTTAGTACTAATTTTTTCTAAGTAGGCCTCTGAGCCCAAGAAGCCTTCTTCTTCCTGATCAAAGGCTATTACCCTAAGTGTAAAGTTATTTGCAACTTGACTAAGTGCTTTGGAAATCAAAAGCGCTGCAATAATTCCAGAGCCATCGTCATCGGCCCCGGCATTCCCAACTGAGTCTAAATGTGACGAAACTACGATGATTTTTTTTGTCTTTCCTGTCTTCTCAGCAATAAAATTCGAGCCACTTCCATACACGTGCAAATAAGTATTAAAACCTATTTTTTGGTATTCTTGATTTAACCATTGTCTGGCCAAATCTCTTCCATGATCGGACTTCCTTTCTGTTATTCGATAAAGCCTACCATTTATCTGCACATCGGCAGCCCCAGTAAATTCTCTAAGTTTCTCTTCGAACTCTAAGGGGTTTATTGAAAGCGAAGGTAAGGGGGGAGTTTCCGCCAGAACTTTAGAGCTTAAGACTAGGCCGATAAGAAGTATGGTGTTCAATACTGATTTTCCATTTTCACTCAAGAGTTTCATTTTCCGACTTTCAATAATATAACTGAGTAATTACTTAGCAGTATCGGTGCCGTGACCAATGGAAACATACTGAACTTAAAGGCAGTGACCTGTCTAAAATCCAAACACTGCTGCCGCAGATTGTCTCCTCCTTTTTACGAGCTCTGCTCAATGATTATTAAAGAAATGATTTAGGTCCGCCATTTGGTATTAAACGCACAGAAAATCAAGGACTCCCTTATCTCGGAAAGTCACAGATAACCCGATCGATGCTTTAAACAATTTAATATGGTAAGATATGTGTAGATAAGAGACTTAAGAAGAATTCGGCCTAGTTAGAGCCTGTGATTTCACGCAACTTTGATAACGGCCTGTAGTGCCGTATAAACAAAATAATTTTGAGAGGAAGTTAGATTGTTTTCGCAATTTTTGTACGGAGCTTTAATTTGAAAGACCTAAACAAAATACCCGACGGGCTTCCTATCCCCCAAGACGATGGCGCCTGCAAACATCTGCATGGTAAAATTCTGCCATCTATTCAACTTTCAAGCACCAAAGAGGGAGCAGTGGATTTGGGGGCATTGAAAGAGTCCACCGTTCTATTTTTTTACCCTCGCACTGGAGAACCTTCAAAACCTTCAACTCCAGACTGGGACTTGATCCCTGGTGCCCGAGGTTGTACTCCTCAATCATGCGGCTTTAGGGATCTTTATAAAGAATTTCGCCGTCTCGGTTTTCAAGTCTTTGGTGTCAGTACTCAAGACAGTCTCTATCAAAGAGAATTTGTGAGTCGCAACCACATACCTTTTGAATTACTTAGCGATTCAGAATTTAAACTGACTGACGCATTAAATCTTCCAACATTTGATTATAAAGGGATGCGCCTTATTAAACGCATGGCGTGGGTCATCGAATCGGGGCGAATATCCCGAGTGTTCTATCCCGTTTTCCCTCCAAATGAAAATGCCGCGAAAGTTTTAGATTGGCTACAAGGATGTTCGCCAATTTAGAAATGGCTGCCATTTTTTTCGAAAGACAAATTATTCTGACCTTTTGTTTATCGGTTTTTCAGAGAGTCTAAAGAGCAAAAGTGCAGGAGTACGGTTGTGCCAAATTGCTCGAAATGAAAATTGTATCCAATTCGATCAGATTATCTAAGACAGCTGCTTGGGTTTAGTCGAAAAGTACCAGGCACCACATCCGTCCGGAATGCGGACACTTCTTCGTCTAAAGCATAAATAAATATATCTGGGTCGTGGCAGGTCTCTTGCTTAATCCCATACGCGGCAGCTCAGGTCGTCTTCTCTTAGTCGCGGTCCCAGTCATTCAACGTGCATTTAGAAACACCCCATTAAACTGGGCATTGTCTTGCGAAAAATAGTGTTTAAAACAGAGACCAGTGAGGCAGGATTGTCGCTTCGCCTCGGGCTACGCCGCCTTGTTACAATTCCCATGGAACTTTTTTGGCGTTCTAACCTGTTAGAAACTCTCAAATTCAGAAATAATTCAATCTAAAGTTGTAGAGTTCATTCAAGAATATGTTCAAACGGTATCTCAATCCAAAGAAGAAACGATGTTTTGCTTCAATATGGATTTCTTTAAGATGATCGAGGATTGACAAATACTCACTTGCAGACGTTAAACCAATCAATATTAAAGCAATAGAGAACCTCACCTTTAGATTTATCAATTACTTTTACAAACTCGTCGATGAACTCAACAATCTTTCTTCTTAATAGAAGAGCATCTTTCTCAGTTAAAGTGGCAGGCATAGTTAGAAATAATTCGCTTGGAGTGAGAGTTCCCATTTTCTCGAATCCCTTCACGCGCCAATTTTGATGGTGTCTTCCCACAAGCGGTGAATCCGCACCGAGATGAGTATTAGCGGGGCCAGGTTTAATTTTTCCATCGACTTCAATGCAAAGACCGACTGAAAGTAAAAATTCTAAAGCCTTATTGATGAGGTTCAAAGGTACGCCTAGTTTTTCCGAGATTCTTTCTGGCGAATTATACTCTTGAATTGAAGCAATAAGTTTTGTGGCGGTGTAATACCATTGGGAATAAAAAAGCGCGTTGTCGGCTTCGGTCAACACGACATCTTTAGTAAGGCGATCTTTTAGTGACTCCGATAAATTCTTGAGTCGTTCGATATCTCTTTTGCATTTTTCTTTTGCCTCTTGATTACCCGCTCTTTCAAATTGAACAAGGGCAATGAAGTAATCTGTTTCAAGTTCGGTGAATCCAAAAAATTTGCAAATCCTACAGGCTTGTTCAAAAGTTAGATGCTTCGGTCCGCTAAAAACTTGGCTCACCATGCTTGTGTGTATGTTCAAGTCCCTTGCAATTCGACTATATTGACCATGACCTTTGTTATTAGAATCACGAAGTTTTTTGCGAACAAATTCCTTATAATCATCAAATTCAAATACCTTCATATATTCAATAATATCGGCAATTTGATGGAATAGTTTAATAAAAGTAAAAATTAACGTTAGTTTTTGACAAATATCATGCAGACCAAATAGTGCGTCGCGTCGTATATTGGCCTGGATGTTGAATATTAACCAATTTACAGGAGTTGTTATGAACAAGTTGTACGTTACGCTGATGAGTTGTCTTATTTTATCAAATATTTCCACGCTGGCAAAAGCAGATCGCGCTGGTGGCGGTGGAGATGGCTTTACTAGCACTGTTGAACAAGTAAGAAAAGAGGTCAACAACCTTTCTGATCCGCTAACCGGCTTAGAAGAAGTTTACTCAAAGGCATTCTTATCCCATCGGCTTGATCCTAAGAATGTTGATGACCAAGATGTCAAAGCTGTTCTAAACGCATTTGGTCCTCACAATCTACTGAGTGGGCTATACACCGAAATTAAAAACTCCAAATACATGCCACAATCCGCCTGCTATGACACTTTAGAAAAAAAATCCATGTTTAGCAAAGGTGAGCTTAAAGATGCGAGTACACCTTATCAAAAATTTGGAGATATTTGTTTCAACGAAAATACTCTGACTCGGTACCCAAAAGAAGAGTTGAAATTGGAAGTCGTTGCTCTTGCGTTTCATGAAATAGCTCATCACTATAATTTTAACGAGACTGTTGCTCACAAATTCCAGATTTATATGAAGAGAATAGCAAAGACTATTTTAGACGACATTGAAACTTCTGCCGCCCCAAATGGTTACGTGTTTGTAAATTCTGGTGGCAAAGCTGAGGTTGAAGGCACTCAAGGAATGTCATTTGAAGTCTTTTGCGAACCTGTTGCTAAAATAAAGACAATCACTTCCATCGGTTCAAATGTTTTGCCAAATAATGCAATCTTAATTCACCCGGGTTCAAAACTAATGGTGCAGGGTGCACACCAGCCAGTTGGAGTTCAGTGTGAAGATGTTCCTAAAGCTGAATGTCGTGTGGATGGAAGTGCCGTATTAGATGAAGACAGAGCTTTATCTCTTATGGATCCGCATCCGTACGAAACGCTAAAAAAATGGCAAGAGTCTGGTTTGTGCAGATAAGTTAAAGGGCAGGATTGTCGACCACAAATTAAAAAATCCAAGCCATCGGCTTGGATTTTTTAATGGATGGGGGAAGTCTCATGATCCGAACTTTGTTTCCTCCACTCCGTATCTTACTGATTTCATTCCATTTAGAACCCAGGGGTTAATTTTAAGTAAGGAGTTCCTCCACCAAAAATATGTCATAGAACGCCTGTCTATAGGGCAAATCGCACGACTAAAAAGTTCCTCCACAAGCACCGTCCACAAGTATCTGAAACGGCATGGCATACCCTTAAGAAAGGGGGCCTCTTGTCACTTACCAACCAAGGGATACGGACTGGCTTATGGGATGCAAGTGCGAAAGAGGCGTTTGGTTGTCCTTCAGCGCGAGAAAGAGGTCATCACGAAAATGAAAGAGCTTCGCGCTAAGGGCTTTAACTACAGGCAAATTGCCGAGGCTTTAAATACAATGGGAGTACCGACGAAAACGGGTAGGGCAAAATGGTGCGCTAAAAAGGTGCAGCAGATTATAGGCAGTTAAAATTTCATTTACATTATACTACAGTATAAGTTATACTTTGATATAAGTAAGAAGGGACGTCTTTGAAAGCTAAGATCATTGAAACTCATGGCGCTCAGAAAGATTTAGACAAAGCTCCCAAAGAAGTTGTGAAGTCCTACGAAGTCTGGGCTCGATTAGTAGAAGAACATGGAGTTGCAATTTTGCGGAACTTTAAAGGCTACCATGACGAGAAGTTAAAGCACGAGTGGGAAGGCCACAGGTCTTCTCGGCTTAATCTAAAATGGCGAGTCATTTACCATGTTGGGCGAAAAGGTAATTTGGAAATCGTGGGTGTTGTTCGCATTACACCCCATGATTATAGGAGATAATGATGGATAGAAAATCACGGGTTGTTTTAACACCAGCCCAGGTTGTAAAAGAGCTGCGGCTTAAAAAAGAATGGTCACAGAAGATTCTTTCTGACATTACCGGTATCGCGGTGACAAATCTTTCTAATATTGAAAGTGGGCGTTCTCGGCTTGGAGAAGATAGAGCTATTTTGATTGCCGAAGCTCTTGGGGTGAAGCCAGAGTTTATTTTGTTTCCAAATGGATTTAAGCGTGAGGATTTACAACCAAAGCTAGAATCTATTCGTAAGAAACTAAGACACCTCGAGGACGCTTCTTAAGATTCCAAAATACATCGAGCAATTTTAATATTGATTATTTATTTTTTAAGTAGATTCCACCAAAGGTTACTCCGCCTTCAGAGGGATAGAAAGAAATATGAGTTTGCCCATTTTTTCGGATTGAAAAATTCAACGTGAACTGCCCACTCCCTTTTTCAACACCTAAATTGTTATTTCCATAAGGGCCTTTATCATTTTCGGCACTTGTTTTGGCAGTGGTGTAAATTGCAAGCATTGCATGGGGATGAGACGCTAGCGTGTACGTTCCCTTAGCCTGATAAGAATTACCGACCGAAAACTTGCTTGATGTTCCTTTTATTTCTGTAATTGTGATAGCGTCTCCAGCTAGAAATTGTGAGTTACCTGTATTAAAATCTACGAGGCTTGACAGCGTATTTCCGATATCTAAGGTTTTAGGTTTGTGATTAGTGTCAATGACACCGTCATCTGCAGGCACGGGTACGACCCCTGGTTCTTGCGCTAATGCTTGCAAACCAAGACCGAAAGCTAAAATTAAACCTAAAATTAGAATTTTCGGCCCCATCCTTATTTCTCCTCTTCAGACTATAACTCACAAGCTCTACAAAAAAGGGATCATTTCTGATCCCATTCTTGGTTCGGATATTTCTAAATGGATGGGGTGGTCCAATAGTATACGAACCACTGACAGTTCCAAGATTCTATTCTTGTAGCTGGAAAAACCGTCGAATTCAACGGCGGTCAGGTGAACTTGGGAAAGAAGCTGGCACTTCAAACCAAGATAAACCCTAGTGGAGGATCGTATGGAATCCCTTATAAATTACGCCTTTCGTTTGGCTTTTGCCTTGGCTGCCGCCGGAATGTTAATTCCCGCGACCAGGTACATGGCAAAAGAGGCCGCAAAAGCTTATCAGCATGACTTTATAAGCTTGGGCCAACTCAGTCGCACTTTAAACGGGGATATACCGAAAGGGCTCGTCATCAAAGAAAAGCACTTCACAAAGTCTACTAAATATAGTATAAGATAAAGAGAGGATCAATGGGACGTATTCGGCGTGGTGGGTACATTATTGAATGGTGGATTGGAGATCACTACCCTAAGCACGTTCACGTTTATCGTGACGGTAGGGAAGTGGCAAAGGTCCAGGTTCCGGGGCTTGTTGTGTTGACCGGAAAGTTGAATAGGAAGCTGATGAAGATTTTCAAGGAACTCGTGGCGGAGAAAAAGATATGAAGACTGAAAGGTTAAAGGAAGTTTCTTTTAACAATAAGACAAAGCAAATTTTAGTATCCTATACCTCGGGAAAAGAGGTCACCGTTCATTACGGCCAGGTAGGCATTAAGAAAAATATTCTGAGAGCCTGGGTTGATCCTGAAACAGGCAAAAGAAGTTTAGGCTTTGAATTTTCTGACGGTACTCAAGATTTCATGCCCTATGATCAGCCTCTAGCCGTTGCGCGGGACCCAGAATTTTTACTTCAAACTCACGTTGAGTTACTGACGGCAAAAATTAAAGACGAGTTAAAAAAGCAGGGTATCTCGAAGAGATTTTTAGCTACTCGGTTGGGGACGTCAGACAATCAAATTCAAAGACTTTTAAATCCAGAGATTCTAAATAAGAATCTAGAACAGCTCTATGGCATCGCTGCCCTTTTGGGTCTGGAGATGGAATTTCATTTAAAAAATGCATCTCCTGAAGATTCTGGTCATCACAGAAAGAAAGCCTCCGGGGAGTAGAAAAGAATGGACATGACCCCGAAGGCAAAACTTCTTTGGCAGAAGATTCCTAGGGAGGTCCGCCCAAAGATTTTAAACAATGTTTGGTGTGGCAAGTGCGGAGAGATGGGCGGCATCGGAAACGTAAAAATGACCGTTGATGCTGGAGATCTCATCTTGAATGGAATCTGCACAACCTGCAGTGGCCCCGTCTGTCGACTTGTTGAGCAACCTTGACCATAAATAAATTGTGAGAGTCTTTTAAGTCATAAGCCAAGAAATGCACGCTTTAGTAGAAATACAAAAAATGGCGATTTCCAGAATTCCTTAAGTCAGTAGGACAGAGGCCGTAAATCTAGGTAGTGTCTTTGTTCAGTGACTACTTAGTTTTATGCACCTATGATCCACGCACCCAACCTGTGGTTTGGGCCCGGCGGAGCGTGACCGGGAGCAGGTTCTTTTGGTACCCTTAATGTAATCGGGCCTGGAGAAATCCCTAAACTTAATATTTACTGGAACCCACGCCCAACATCCTACTAAACCTAACGTACACTCCTCGTTCTTAGAACACTCTTGCATTTCCGACGTTACTCCGGAAGAAAGTGGAGGTTCAGCTGAAGAACTGATGGAAGGAATTAGAATTATCATTAATCCAATGGCGAAAATAAAAGAACCTATTTGCATATGCTCTATCCCCTCTGTCAACGTTAACGGGGGTTGTTCCGAATGATCAATAAAGAAATGAAAAACGATTATTTTCTGTTGAGGTTTGCAGGCACCATTAGGAAACAGAGAAAAGGCTGGCGTTTAGAAAGACAGGCGTTTTTGTCGACTCGGTCGGAATCCTTAAAATGGATCTTTTAGTCCAAATCAAAGGACACGATGGCCTCATGGCAGGTGAAGATGAAGATTTTTATAAATTCGGAAAAGGCCATAAAGGATCTCGATTCTGACAATAGAAGAATTCTGTCGAGGAAGCCTACCCCTGGTTCGAAAGTCAGCAGAACTATGGTTAGCGACCAATTGGATAAGAGGCGGTCAACTCTGCCGCTCTTTGAACTACAAAATAAGACCGTCTTAGATTTGGTTTTGAAACAACGAGCGGTAAGTTGCATTTGGAATTCCCAAAGTAAATATAGAGTTATAGAGACTTCAAAATGTCAGACACGAAAAAAAATTCTGCAAAACTCGCCACGGAACATTCGAGTTACGGGTCTAAAAATTTCCAGCTTCCTTCTAACAACATGGCCAAAATTTAAATTTTCGCTGAAAGGTCGAGATGGGTCGCAAAGTTGATCATAGTTTTCTTGAAATATTTTAATAATTCGTCGGCTCCGTGACCATGAATCCCACTCTTTATGACGAAGAAAATCGAAGTCTTTATGGGGACATTAATTTTCCTTCGAAAAACCAACATACATCAAAATATGATTCAACCAGTTTGGATTGGCAACTAGACTTGGATCAGTCGCTCGAAGAGTCAATCCGCACAGTAAGCTTTGATCTTGCAAACTTTTGCATTCCCAATTCCACCACACATTGGGATTAATCGTTTGGTTATTGTAGTGGTAGGTGGAGGTGCAAATACGATCGCCAACAGCCTGGACATCATAAGGACCTTGAGTAATGAGTGGATTTGAGGGTGGTCCGGCAAAATCAAATTTTGCCTTTATAGATTTTCCTCCACCGAACTGAGATGCTTCCGAAAATTGAATTGCCATCGTCGACAATGTCTCCGTCGACGTGACCATGTTCCATTTTCCTATCAAATTCTGATAAGACGGCTTCGTAGCGTTCAAAAATAATTTTTCAGCTGTATTGAAATCGAGCAAGTTCGATCCAACCGGTGACTGAGAGCATGTTCCATCACAAGATATATTACTAGTGTTTAAAGGGGCCGCTTGTATGGTGATGGCTGGTAAGAAAAAACCAACCACAATTAAAATGTTTTTTACCAATTTCATTGTTAGCTCCAGTCCTATTTTAGAGATTTTTTAACGAAAAAAAGATATTCGCCAAATCAACGAGTCGAGAGGAAGGGCCGTCGTTCAACATCTGGCACGGTCCGGAAAATGGTGCCTCTTCAAGCGAAACTTGAGTACCAGCTGAATTGGTAACCACATATGAAACTGCCGACGAATGAGGTGCAGTGTCCGCACCTGGGCAAGCGATTTTTGGAGAGGTAGCTGATATTGAATCAATTAGAGTTTTTACTCGTGCAAGCTTCTCGGCGGACAAGGTTAAAAGAAGAGTATCGGAGGTTCCACGGCTTGCTGCTACGACTTGTCCATCAGATAGAATTTTTATTGTATCATTCCTCATGGCAAAATTATTCTTAACGCTAGCATTCAAAATTATGCTGGCCCCATCGGCGAGGGCGTTCAGGGAACAAAGACTCACCAGCGCGATCAAAAAAGTTTTCATATAAAAGCTCCTTTCAAGCAGAAGGCATTTATACGATGCGTTAACTTAAAAGTGAAATCTCGCCTGATCTCTTGATGAATGTAAGAATTACATACTGCAAAAAATCGAATTGAGGCCGATAACATAAATAGCTGATTTTATTTTATATTATAAGACATGTAATAATTGACACAGTGGGTCTACTATTATATACTTCGGGTCCAATGACGAATGCACGTATGCGGAAACTCTTAGATATTAAGCCATGGATTGAGCTAGAGAGCTCACGATCTACCAATGGTGTCTTTTCGGCCCCTTTAACTAAGGACGAACATTTATATAGCGTTTTGATTTCAGAGTGTGACGGAAATAAAGCCCTCGCTCTGTCCTCGCAAAACGACGCCGACCCATACATTAAAATCCGAACCCTTCTTTACACGGGCCGCTTAGAAGAGGCTGAGACCGAGCTTTCTAATCTGTTTCCACATGTAACAAAAAGTACCGAAAGAGCGGAACTCATTCTTGAGCAAGCGCGAACTCACGCTTATACAGGCGAGTGGCTCAAGTGTGAAGACAGCTCTTCAGAAGGTTTGAGAAACTCACCTGTGGGTTTGACAATGCTTGCCCTTCACCAAACTAGAGCCCTTGCACGTTTCGAACTTGGAAATATGTCCGGAGCCTCCAGTGATTTACAAATGGCAAAGGCTCTTCATACTATTATTCCTTATAGCTCTAGCTTTTTTTATGCTCTCGCAATTGAGGCTCGCATCATGGGGCGAGACGGAAGAGCACAAGAGGGCATTACCCTTTTGAAAAAAGCGTGGAAGGCTCTAATAAGGGAAAAACGACTTAACCTTGATCTTGCTTCAGCTCTGATCAAGCCGGAAATTGAATTACGTCGCATTTTAGGTCAGGAGAGTACTTTTCACGCTCTCGCCTCCGCATGTATTAACAATGCGAGTGGCGAAGCACTCTTCGAAGCCTTGGCGCATATTGATTGTTGGGCCTCGGTATCCGAGAAGGTCAGAGTTGCTCTCAGAAATAAACTGGATACTGCCGCTTCCCGTTTCGAGAGAGTTCGAAAGCTAATGAACGCTTTAGAGAATAAAGCCACTTGGGAATGTTCAACTGTAGACGGTTATAAAAACACAGTAACTGATACGAAATTTTTTGCTAAATCTGAAAAAATAGACGAGCTCTTACGAGCAACCCAAGTCGTGATTTGTGATCTTGGACTTGTGCTGAATCTCAGACCCTTTAAAGCAGTCGATCTTAGTCCTAATCCGGCGATGCTTAAGTCCATTTCCGTTCTCAAAGAAAAACCTTTGACCAGAGCAGAATATTTTAGCGCGATGTGGGGAGGGATTAGATATTCGCCTTCTTTACATGACTCATGGATTGCCAATTCGCTCTATAGGCTAAGAAAGCACGCCGGTCTGACAGTCTCGAATGCAACGAATAGGATCGAACTGTCGGGGGTAGTTGTTTTGTGAAAAGCCGTACCGCATTAATCTTAATTGCAACCATGAGCCTTTTTACTTCCTTTGCACAAGGCCAAGAAGTCATAAACGTTGTACCTCCTCCAGAAATCCACGTCACCCCTCCAACCCCAGAGCAGTTGGCTCAACAGAAGGAGCGAGAGAGGCAGAGGCTACTCGAATTAAATGCTCCATTACAAAAAATCTTGGTCGAGGAGCTAAATACGGTACTTAATACGCCAAGACATTGTCAGGCTCCAGGAGCTCGTATCCTCGGTCTCGTCCAATCTTACGGGACTAACTTTTTGAGCTCGAATTTCGAAAATACTGCGACGGACTACTCAAAGATTCGAAATATCATTAAGCATACTTCAAAATGTTTTGATTACAACATGGCATTCTATCTAGTCGGTGCCCTCGAAATGTCGCCACTTTCTTTGCAGCATCATTCCGATGACGGTGTCCAACTTGCCATGCAGAAGTTTTTTAATCCTTTAAATTTTAAAACTTCAATTTTCACTTTGATCGGAAAACATAAAATCAGTTGGTTGACGCCGAAGAATCGTAAATTTCTCGGAGGCCTTTGGAATCAAAAGGAGGATGACAGGGCCTACTCAACAGTTGGCGCCTATACTTGCGAGACCTCCGGAATTTATCTGGACAGTGAATTACCCCCAGCCGACCTCGCCGCAACGTTTTTCCACGAGTTTAATCACTTATTGGTGGATAAAGCTTGGGGTAAGAGCGAAAAGTCATTAGCCCCTAACGAGACCTTCGATCAAATCTCTCCAGAGGCGTGGGACAATTTTAATTTGTATGATGAAGCGTTGGCTCTCGGGATATCTGCGACTCGTGAGAGACTATTTACCGCCCAATCTGATTTATCCCTGTCACCTGGAAAAGATGATCTAACGTTTTTTAGAAAAAACGGGCCTATAGATCAACTAATCACCCAATACCGCGAGCAAAATCTTTTTTTTGAACTTCACAACTTCTTTTATTTTACTGAAAATTTAGCTCCTGATTTTAACAGACGCATCTTTTACGAAATAAAGAATTCTGTCGCTCAAGTGTACTTTCCCAATAATACAATTGTTGCAAAGAACAACTTAGATTTGCTGCGTGGTCACGCATGGCCTCTCACCAACGATGACCTTAACGAGCTCTTGTCTCTCGACCAACCCTCATTCGTATGTTCACTTTACATCAACGCCATTAAAGCTGGACGAGTAAGCAGCTACATTATGAACGGGGATTCGTTCAGTAGTTCGAGCAAAACCGGCGAAGGGGCTAAAGGTGGAGAGGGTGCCAAAGGAGGCGAAGGAGCCAAGGGCGACAAAGTGCTAAAGGATCATCTAAAATTGGCACTTAAACCATGCATCCGAATCAAAGGCGGCCTCTAATTCTGAACCTTTCGGGGCACCCCCGGCTCTTCAAAATCGGAAGAAAAATTTAGCCCTCGATCTAAATTGCAGAGACTTTTGGGACGGGAAAGCCGGATTCCGAAAGTGACTGTATCTTCCCTAACTTCGTCCCCATACTTTTTTCCACAACCATTACTTTTGTATACAGGAGATGCTCGCTCCAGACCCGCCGCCACCCGAATAGTAGTCACCGCTAGCTGCAAAGCAGAGGACCTTATTTTCGGCATCCCAAACTCTAACAATTGTGCCGTTAGGCATTTTACCTACTGTTTCAAGGTAGACTTGTGATGCTGGAATTCTCTTATCTTTTTTTGATTCAGTATCTCCGCCGGCTGAAAGTGCCATTAGTATAAGCGATAAACTCGATACGCCCAAAAAGACCTTATTCATCTCTGAATACCTCCAGCATTTTAAAGAATTATTTCTTCGAGTAACCTTCGGTATTTGAAGATCAAACATTTACGAGGCCTCTGTCCAGGTTTCACTTCTGAACTTGTCTACCTTCGGATATAAAGTTTCAAGTCGCGTGGTCATCGGAATCTACAAGGCCAGGAAAGCACGCCTTCATGATTTTTCTCTAATACCGAATTTCCTCAAAACCTCCGTTCGTGATCGGAATTGTCATCTTTTGTGATCTTGACCTTAAGAAGGTATTTAAAAGGACGCCAGCCAGAGCGCGCCCAAAACTTAAACTGCATCATTGCCTTGCGCACGATGGGTGACACTGGCGGACTTGGGATTTAACGGCAATTTATAAGTCTATTCCAGCTGAAGAGACGTCGTAATCGTCATGCATGAGGTCTTTCATATCCAAGGGCAAATCCTTAGTTCTACGGAATGGTTCTATACTAGGTTCCTCGTCAACTCCCTTAGTGCCAGCGGGAGGGTGCTTCATCTTTTGAAGACTAATCCCATGACCCTCATAATATGAATCTCCTTTGGCTCTAACAATATCAATTTCCGGATAGAGATTACAAAAATAGTCGGTAGCAATGAGATCAGGAACCGGTGCCCTTGTAATTGCCCAACTTCTTGCGTCTATAGGACTAGGTCCATTTACTCGTGGCTTCGGCCTTCCCTCACGAGGCTCTATTTCGATTCTCGTTCCTGTAACCAAATCCACTCGAAAAAGAGTGTGGATCTTCGTTTCGCCATCTTTTCTATAGAGACCATTATAAAGAATTGGTTTTTCGGTTGTGATTATTTTTTGACGTTTGAGAGATAAGAATTCAGGCACTGAGTACCTAGTCATTCAGAGGCTTATCCATAAAGTTGAACTTTTGGAAGACGGCTTTCGTATTCATTGGCTTGCGGGTGATAGTCGGTTCTTTAATTTTAATCCCAAACGCGGCAGCGATGCTGAGGGACAATCCAAATTAACTACTTCCCACAAAGAAAATGGGGGAGGCCTTAAGGCCTCCCCCGCTTCTTTTTTTGTTCCAAATTTTTCTTCGAATCTTGGTTCGAATACTATTGACTTTGGATGGGGCGGCAGGATTCGAACCTGCGAATGGCAGAATCAAAATCTGCTGTCTTACCACTTGACGACGCCCCAGTGCGCGGTCAACCTGTTGTCAACTCATTGTCCGTCTTCTGATTGTTCATAGTCGCCGCCCTCGCGTTTTGCAATAGTCATTTGCGCGAGAGTTTGACCCATCTTCTTCAGTTCGACTTCATAGCTCTCAAAGATTTTGTTTTCGATCATTTCGCGGGTTTCGTTATTTAACGGGTGCGCGATATCTTTGAATTGTCCATCTTTACGTTTTTTGCTCGGCATAGCAACGAAGAGTCCGTTATTCCCATTAATTATTTTGAGATCTCTGACGACGAAGCAATTATCGAGGGTGATTGTAACATAAGCTTTAAGCCTATCCTCGTTGACTGGGAATACCTTTACTTCCGTGATCTCCATCGATGCTCTCCCTGTTGAAATACATTAAGTTAAAATCAGTGTTGTGTTTTTAGATCAATGTTTCGCATGCGAAAAAAGCATAAGTGGAGGGAAATTGTTGCTGGAGTTTTTCTCTCGCCGTCACTGCGTCGTTTAAACTTCGAAAGACCCCATAAACGGAACTTCCACTTCCGCTCATTAGGCTACCCAGCGCTCCCCATTGTCTCAGCGCCTTCTTCAAAATGCCGATCTCAGGATGACGAGTTTCTACCGGTTTTTCCAGATCGTTTTTCATGATCTCGATAATTTCCCGCATTTTTATAATGCGAGGGTAGGGCCCCGATACCCCAGAGGCTAAAATAGTAGCTAAAGCCTCATCAATCATAGTGGTGGTAGCATCGGCAGCCCCATGTGTCAACTCGCATTCCTTATCGAACCACGAGTAGGCATCTTTTGTTAGAACTTCAAAAGGAGGCGTAGAAACCAATACAGCAAAGGATTCTAGCTTTACGGGTTTGAGTTTTTCACCAATTCCCCAAACCAAAGTGGCCCCTCTCCCTAAGAAAAATGGAACGTCCGACCCTATCTTTAAAGCCATGGAATTGAGGCCATAATTGATCTGACTATCGGTAATAACCGGAGCGAAATGCTCATATAAATACTTTAGAACAGTGGCGGCATCACTACTTCCACCACCGAGCCCACCTCCCGCCGGTATTTTTTTAGTGATTTTTATATCAACGACGGGGACTGAAATCTTAGCCTCTGACAGAATGTGAAGGGCCCGGGTTACTGTATCGTTCTCAAAATTAAGGGGCGTGTTGTTGGGAGAAAAATAATTTACCCGGGACCTTTGGCCCTCTAAATTTGGCGCAATGACAATTTCGTCATAGAGATTTATGGGCGCAAAAATACTTTGGATTTCATGGTAGCCATCGCTACGAACTCCAGTGATTTTTAAACCCAAATTGACTTTTGCTGGCGCGCGGAGGACGACGGCAGTACCGGCCGCCTCATCCTGCATTGGCGCTATCCATAAAAACAATTAAAGTCGTCTGGCCCCGAAGAATTCTTAAACTATTGGCTCCCTTTTTTAAATTCTTTGAAGCTTCTTTGGCCGTTCTCACGGGTTTTTTATTAATGTCTAAAATAATATCTCCAGCCTGAAGGCCGGCTTGGTCTGATAAACTATTTTGTTTTACGCCAGTGATGACGGCACCGTGAGCGGGAGCATCTTGAAGTTCCAAATCTCTAGCCAGTTGAGGGCTGAGGTCAGCCATCGTCATGCCCAAATTGTAGGGAGCATTAATACCGGGCCCTGCCATTCGATCGGAATTATCTCCGGCTCCTTGAGCTTGGGCTATTTCATCGGGTCTTTCAGTAATTTTGGCTTTCGTTGTGACGGCCCGGCCTTCTCGAATTAAATTTATCGAGATCATGCTTCCCACTGCTGCTTCCGCAACAATGTTTGTAAGATCTCTAGCGCCGTCGAGCTCTTTTCCGTTAATAGACGTGATGATGTCATAATTTCGAATTCCGGCTTTGTCAGCGGGCGAGCCAGGGCTCACGCTGAGAACAATGGCTCCATGATCAGTTTGAAGTCTGAATTGTTTGATCATTTTTTCATCCACATTGGCGATGCCAACTCCCAAAAATCCGTGAACGATTCGACCGGCCGTTTTCAATTGGGGAACAAGTTTTTTCACAATATTTATTGGGATCGCAAAACCAATTCCTTGGGCCCTGGCATCGATGGCGGCATTAACTCCAATGACTTCCCCTGAAGTGTTCACTAAAGGGCCGCCACTATTCCCCGGGTTAATGCTGGCATCGGTTTGCAAAAATGGGTAACTGGCATTTTCAAGTTCAATAGAACGTTCTTTTGAAGAAATAATTCCTTTAGTTTCAGAATGGCCATAGCCAAAGGGGTTACCGAAGGCAGCCACCCATTCTCCCGTTTGAACTTTGTCGCTATCGCCAAGGGTGACAAAGGGAAGTGGTTTTTCTGCTGTAATTTTAATGAGTGCTATATCTGTTCTCTTATCCGCGCCGACGACTTTTGCTTTGTAAGTTTTCTTTGAAGACTCTGTGAGCTGAACTTGAATATCAGAGGCTCCTTGAATGACGTGGTTATTTGTCACAATAAGACCCGAGCTCTCAATAATAAATCCCGAACCTAAGCTCTGAACCTTTTCTTCGGGCGGTTGGGGCATGCCGGGGCCGCCGTTGCCTCCTTGGGGGCCCATAAATTCTTCAAAGAATTGTCTGAAAGGGTCATTGGGCATGGGCATCCCCGGGTAACCAAAATTTGAACCGGGTCTTCCGCGAAGAATTTGCGTTGTTGCGATATTCACCACCGCTGGGTCAATTTTTTTTCCCAGATCGATAAATATTTGACTGAGATCAACATTTTTTGTTTCGCCCATGGCCGACGAGAAAGTCCCGATAACAAGGATGGCTATGAGAAAATTAAATTTAAGATTTTTGAGTTTTGTCATGGCTGGTAACCTCCACAAATTTATATTTTAAATCTGCTAAAACTTGAGTCATAAAATCTTGTTCTTCTTTGACAAGATTACCCTTTGTTTTTTTCTCGAGCATATCGAGTAAGTCAATATTAAATCTTGCGAGCTCGATATTGACTTTGGATTTATTTGTTTGCGGATCGGGCACTAGACCCAAGCTCATCAAAGCTGACGAAGCCACAGACATGGCGAGAGTGACAAATGAAGCTTCTAAAGCTTGGTGATTTTTTTCGGTCATAGCGTTCTCCCAATAAGTTTTTTAATTCGTTCTTCAACGGGCGGATGGGTGCTGAAGAGGCCAGCGATCCCTCCTCCGTAAAGTGGATTTATTATAAAAAGATGAGCCGTCGATGGCGTTGCAATCATAGGAATGGCTTGAGAATAATTATGAATCTTCCACAGAGCCGAGGCCAAAGCTTGGGGGTTTGCTGTCATCTCAGCGCCACTGGCATCGGCCATGTATTCTCGGCTGCGGCTCACGGCAAGTTGAATCAATGTCGCTGCAAAAGGAGCGACTAACGCGATTGCAATTCCGCCGGCGATACTTTCTCGGTCATTTCCCTTTTTTTCCATTCCAAAAAAAGTAGCCCAGCGAAAAGCATTGGCGAGATACATAATGATCGTTGCAAGAGTGGCCGCTGTGGCCATAATTAAAGTATCTTGATGTTGAACATGGCTCAGTTCATGGGCTAAGACCCCTTGCAATTCTTCTTTGGTGAGGAGGCGTAAAATTCCTTCAGTCGCGGCCACCGAGGCATGATTTGGTGAGCGACCTGTGGCAAAAGCGTTGGGAGTTTCAGAGGGAATTATATAAACATCGGGTTTTGGCACTCGGGCCCGTTCGGCGAGGTCGGTGACTATTTTTTGAAGGCCGTAGGGGTCCATGCCCTCCACAAGCCTTGCGCCGTAGGTACGAAGAATAAGTTTGTCGCCAAAAAAATAGCTGAAAAAATTCATAGCCATAGCGAAAATAAAAGCGATGAGGAGGCCTTGGCGCCCACCTAAAGCTTGGCCGACGGCCATAACGAGAACCGTGAGAGCTAAAATATAAAACCAGGTTTTTATACGATTCGACATAGTTCAATGAATATAGGTTCTTGAAGTCCCACTGTCAACGCAAGGAGTTAAACGAAAAGTCTTTTTTTCTTTTAAAACCAAGCGGTTAAGCCAATAATATACCCTGCCAACATCTGGGTAAGGAGACATATTCCATGGCTGTCGACATCTTAGCTTTGAATGAACAAATCAAAAAAGAAAGTCAGTTTGTAAATAAGCTTTTGGGTGAAGTGGGGAAGGTTGTTGTTGGCCAGCGCCACATGCTCGAAAGAATTCTTATGGGTCTTCTTTCTGACGGTCACGTTCTCTTAGAAGGCGTACCAGGATTAGCTAAGACTCTTACTATTAAATCTATTTCAGATGCGATTCACCTTGATTTTCAACGGGTGCAATTTACTCCTGACCTTTTACCCTCTGATCTTATTGGAACAATGATTTTTAATCAGAAAACGGGAGAATTTGCCGTTAAAAAAGGTCCCATTTTTACTAACATTGTTTTGGCTGACGAAATCAACCGTGCTCCCGCGAAAGTTCAATCGGCCCTTTTAGAGGCCATGGCTGAAAAACAAGTCACTATCGGCGATGAGTCCCATCGTTTGGCTGACCCGTTCTTAGTTTTGGCCACACAAAATCCATTAGAACAAGAGGGAACTTATCCTCTCCCTGAAGCGCAAATGGATCGATTCATGTTTAAAGTTCTCGTCTCTTACGGAACAAAAGAAGACGAGCTCGAAGTTCTTTCAAGGATGACTCAAAGAGAACTTCCCCATGTCGAACGCGTTATTACCGTTGAAGAGTTGAGAAGAGCCCGTGACCTTGTTACAAGCGTTTATATCGACGACAAAGTGAAGCAATATATAGTTGAAATTGTCATGGCGACAAGAAACCCCGGGGAATATGGCTTAGCCACGGTCGCTAATTTAATTAATGTGGGCGGTTCCCCTCGGGCCACAATTAATTTGACGAAATCGGCCAAGGCCCACGCCTTTATTAAAGGCAGAGGTTTTGTAACTCCAGAAGATGTGAAAGCCATTGCCTACGACGTCTTGAGGCATCGTATTCTTCTCACTTACGAAGCCGAGGCCGAAGAGACAAAACCTGACGCTATAATTCGAGAGATTCTCAATAAGATTGAAGTGCCCTAAATCACATGCTGCCGAAAGAAATTCTAAAGAAAGTTAGACTCCTTGAGATTTCCACCCGCAAGATGGTCGACAATATCTTTGCCGGTGAATATCACACGGCCTTTAAAGGGCAGGGTCTCACTTTTTCAGAATTTCGCGAATATGTGCCTGGCGATGAAATTCGTTCGATCAGTTGGAACTTGACGGCAAAAACTGGCAAGCCCTATGTGAAAAGATACGATGAAGAACGAGAGCTCACGATGATGCTTCTTGTTGATATTAGTGGGTCAGGGGATTTTGGAAGTAAAGATTTTCTCAAAGGCGAAGTTCTTGTGCAAATCGCTGCGGTTTTGGCTTTTGCCGCCGCAAAAAATAATGATCGCATTGGCCTTATGCTTTTTTCAGATCATGTGGAGCACTTTGTTCCCCCCAAAAAAGGGAGGGGCCATGTTCATCGCATCTTGCGCGATCTTCTTTATTTTAAACCCGTGGGAAGAAAAACCAATCTTAAGCTAGCCCTTGATTCCCTTAATGCGATTTTAAAGAAAAAATCGACGGTCTTTATTTTAAGCGACTTTCTAAGTGACGATTTTGATCGCTCACTGAAATTAGTTTCAAGAAAGCACGATGTCGCAGCCATCATTGTAGAAGATAGTGCTGAAACTCACTTTCCTAAGGTGGGTTTAGTCGAAATGCAAGACGCCGAGACCGGGGAAGTGATCATGGTTGACACTTCAAGTTCAGTTTTTTTAAAAGAATATTCGGTTGCTTATAAGAAGGCCCGGGATGTGCGGGATAAACAATTGACTAAAGCTCAAGTTGACCAAATCAAAGTGAATACGACACAGAATTTTTTTGACCCGCTGGTGAAATTTTTCGCTTCGAGGCATTTAAGATGACGACCCAGGCTCCAGCAGCGCCGGTTATCAATTGTCATATGGAAAATCCGACTTTCACCGTTGGAGAAATTAGAGTTCTTACCTGTGACCTCTCTGGAATGACTCTTACACCTCAAAGTAAGTTAGAATTTTCTTTTACTCCGGCAACGGCACCCGCTCCCGCCGTTGCGGTCCCGGCAGGTACCCCTGGTGCCCCTCAAGCAGAGCCCCCCGCAAACGAAAAATATCAAATTCAGTTTCTAGGAGCGGCAAAACTCCAGGGAACGACCTTAACTCAAAATATAACGGGCTACAAAGTTGGCGCTCACACCTTAAATCAAATCAAATTAAAAATTGACGATCAGGAGTATCTTGTTTCTCCCCAAAATTTTGAAACAAGAACAGTGATCAATCAAACTGCGGGGGCAAATCCCACTCCATACCCGCTTGTGGGGCCTGAGGCCGTGGCCATTCCCCTTTGGTGGTGGCTTATGATTGGAGTCGCAATAGCCTCTATTTTGATAGGAGCCCTTTGGCAATTTTTAAAATTTAAGAAGCGCCGGGAGGCCGTGAAAGTTGAAGCAAATAAACCAAAGCTGACTCCCCAAGAAATTTTTCATGCCAAAATTCGAAAGCTCGAATCAAAAGGTTTTCATAATCGTGGAGAGTACAAACTTTTTGCTTTAGAGCTCACCAATATTATTAAAAAAACCATCGGAGAGGAGCTTCACTTTCAAGCCGAAGATCTTACAAGTGAAGAATTATTAAGTACCCTTGAAAGACGACATCGGGTCTATTCGAATACCGCCGGTGGAACTCTTGAGTTATTTCTATCTGATTTAGATCAAATTAAATTTGCAAAAATCGAAACCGATGCTCAAAAGTGTACAGATCTTCTTGATCGAGGGGCACGAATTGGGAATGCCTTATTCGGGAGGATCGGATGAGGTGGCTTTCCCCATGGGCTTGGTTACTTTATTTACCTTTGATTCTGGTTATCGTCTGGGCTTATTCGAATAAAGGAAAGCGCCAGGCTGCTCTTCAATTTAGTTATCTCGGTTTATTAAAATCAATTCGCCCTGGAGTTCGGGCTCAGTTTTCATTTTTACCCAATCTTTTGAAATTTATGGCCCTTGGTTGCGCCATCATGGCTCTGGCAAGGCCGCAAATGGCCAATAGTAAAGTTAATAAGAGCGTTGAAGGTATTGATGTCATGATCGTCTTTGACGTCTCTGACAGTATGGAAATCGAAGACATGCAGCCTGACAATCGCATCACGGCGGCAAAATCAGTAATACATAAATTTATTAAAGGCAGAGTGAGTGATCGCATCGGTCTTATCATTTTTGCAGCAGAATCTTATACTCGTTGTCCATTGACTTTAGATTACGATGTTCTTCTCCAAAGTTTAGATACGATCACAACAGACAATATTAAACAGGGTACGGCTATTGGCGTCGCCCTCGCTAACGGTGTCGCAAGACTTAAAGATTCAACGGCCAAAAGCCGCGTGATGGTGCTTCTCACCGACGGTGAGAGTAATAGTGGCACAATTGATCCTGAAACCGCCACAGAGATTGCCAAAGGTTATGGCATTAAAATTTATACCATTGGCGTTGGAGTGGATGGGCAGGCACAGCTACCCGTCTATATGAAGGATGCCTTTGGAAACAAAATTAAAACTTACCAACCGATTCATTCCACAGTGAATATGGATTTACTCAATTACGTCGCTAAAGAAACGGGCGGAAAGGCCTTTCGGGCCACGGACACCGATGCTTTGAGAAAAGTTTTTAATGAAATAGACAAACTTGAAAAAACAAAAATCCAAACCAATCAATATGTTCGGTATAACGAACTTTTTCCAAGCTGGCTTAAGCTTGCCGTCATTTTTTACTTCTTGCAGCTGGTGCTCAACCTCACGCTTCTAAGGAGGGTGCCATAGATGTTTAAATTCGGTGACCCCTGGTGGCTAAATATGATTTGGGGGGCAGGCGCGCTTTTTATTTTTGGTTGGATTTGGGAAGCTTCGAGACGTAATGCCTTAAAGAAATTTTTTGGAAAGAAAACAGATTTTTTAATAAGCTCGCTCTCCACGCGGAAGCGTTGGTGGCATCTTTTGCTGCAATGCTTAGCCCTGGCAGGTTTTGCAGCAGCATTGGCCCGCCCACTTCTAGGCTCCCAACTTCAAGAAGTAAAACAAACTGGCGTTGAGATGATCATCGCCGTTGACGTTTCTAATAGCATGCTCGCAGAAGACGACAAGCCCTCACGTCTTGAACACGCAAAACATGAAATAAATCATTTCTTAGATGAACTGAGTGGCGATCGAATAGGCCTTGTTGCCTTTGCCGGAAGCGCCATTCTCGTTTCACCAATGACGTCTGACCATAGTGCTATAAAACTCTTTGTTAATTCACTGAGCGTAGATTCAGTGAGCACACAAGGTACAAATTTTAAAGACGTTGTCGACGAAGCTCTTCGGGCCTTTGATCGGGGAGGGGTTGAAGCCCTTAACGGAGTAAAGCCTACGAGAGTTTTGGTTGTCGCCTCTGATGGTGAAGATAACGAGCCCGGAGGCCTTGCAGAAGCCGGGCGAGCTGTAGATCAGGGAGTTCGGATTTTCACTTTGGGTTTTGGTTCACCTAAGGGGGCGCCAATTCCTATGCGTGACGACCATGGCGCCCTTACGGGTTACAAAAAAGATCGCGCTGGTCAGGTCGTTATGAGTATTCCAAGCGATGAGGGTTTAGCTAAACTTGCAGCCGCAGGCCAAGGGACTTTCTACCACTCCAGTTTTTCTGAGGGGGAAGTGCGAAACCTTATTCAAGATATAGATCAACTTCAAAAAGCCGATTTTAAGAGTCGAATGGCAACGGATTTTGAGGAGAAATTTCAGATTCCACTTCTCATAGGTTTGATTTTGGCTTTTCTTGATTTGGTTTTTGGTGAGCGCCGAAGAGCTGACGGTCAGTGGCGCGGCCGATTTGAGGTTCTAAAATGAAAAGGTTAATCATAATTTTTGTTTTTATGATGACACCGAGAGCTTTTGCCCTAGGGCCACCCTCAGTTCAAGCCAATCAAGATGGAGTGAAGAAATTTAACGAAGAAGATTACGGTGGAGCCTTTAAAGACTTTGCAAAAGCCCTCGGCAGAGACGCCTACAATCCCACTTTTCACTTTAATTTGGGCGATGCCTTTTTAAAAAATGGTGATGTCAATAAAGCTCTAAATGAATATGACTCCGTCGACAAAAGCCCCAAGGCGAATGCTGATTTAAAATTTAAATCTATGTTCAATGCTGGAAATGCAGCCGTTCAAAGTAAAGACATTCCAAAAGCCCTTTCCTATTATCAGAGAGCCCTTGAGTACAAGCCCGATTCCCAAGAGGTAAAGGCCAATATTGAATTAGCTTTAAAGGAGCAACAGGGCGGAGGCGGAAGTAGCGATAAAGACAAAGATAAGGATAAAGATAAGCAAAATAAGGGTGACGACAAAGATGACAAACAGCAGCAGCAAGATAAAGATAAGGACCAAGACAAAAAAGATGGCCAAAAGCCCCACGACGAACCGAAGCAACAGCCTAAACCATTTCAGAGTCAGGCCTTGAACGAAAACGATGTTCGTCGCATTCTAGAGGAGTTGAAACGTCAAGAAGAGCAGATTAGAGCTAAGCAGAATATAGATAATCGTAAGACTCCGGAGAAGCAGATTGAAAAGGACTGGTAGTTTTTTTCTTATTTTATTTTTGCTTTTGTGCCCCAAAGTTTTTGGTGCTGACGGTGTTCATTTCGATGCCACAGTGGACCGTAATGAAATCACTCAAAATGATAACGTTACATTGACCCTCACTCTTTCAAGCGACGGGAATATCAATGGGGAAGATGAACCTAGGCTCCCG
>Ga0206917_1094_pt1 | contig 23758 bp, 25 predicted proteins | sample Alteio_BWOrgHeat_68_FD_152931 | JGI IMG/M metagenome (GOLD analysis project Ga0206917, IMG submission 152931) | Enriched cells from forest soil in Barre Woods Harvard Forest LTER site, Petersham, Massachusetts, United States -... | ecosystem: Environmental > Terrestrial > Soil > Temperate forest >...
CCTCGCGCATTGATTCATGATCGATTTTAGATCTGATCAAAAAGCCATCAACCGGTCATGAATCGTAAAGGCATCAGACGCTCCGTAATCTTCCGTATGTTATTGCGAATAGTTCAGAAAACAGGCTAGTGACCCACTGAAGAAAACCTATTTCTTCCGCTCAAACGCGGCCATAAAAAAACCATCCGTATCATAGGGACCAATGAAGCCAAAAGATTTCAATTCGAAATTGGGCAGATGCTCTTTCATCCACTCCACTTGGTCGAGAGTTTCTTTTTTGGCAAAGGTGCAAACACCGTAGATCAATTCGCCGCCGACTTTGGTGAGCGGAGCGTAGTCCAAAATAATTTTTTGCTGAAGCTCGGTGATGTCGACGTGATTCTCAGCAAGGGCCACCGGTTTCCGATTCCATTTACTATCAGGATTCCGACGAAGCACTCCGTAACCGGCACAAGGGCAGTCGACCAGCACGCGATCGGCACTGAGATAAAAAGCCTTCAGTTGCTCCGTGCGAGCCTCATCGTTAGCCTTCACGAGCACGCCCTGGACGTTTCGATCTTGGGAGCGGTCGGTGCGTTTTCTCAGATTCAATAATTTTTTCTCGTAGATATCGTAGGCAAATACTCTCCCCTGCCCGCGCATCAGGTCGGCCATCGCCAGGGCCTTTCCGCCAGCACCCGAACAAGCATCGATCACGGTACGTGGAACGATATTTTGGAGCATGGTCTTGTTGAAAAACACCATGTCCTTCTTTGGAGCAACCGAAGGCACCGGCGAAAGCGCCGATTTCATCAACTCGCTTTCAAGCGCGTAAATACTCATCACCTGAGAGCCTTCGTCCTGAATTTCAAACCAGCCTTCTTGGAAAAGATCGATCTTTTGAATCTTGGCAAAACCCTTAAAAACACGGGCCAATATTGAATAATTTCCAAGACGTAGTTTCGGCAATTCCTCGATCGCGCCCAAGGTCGCTTTGAGTTTTTCTTCATCTTCCCGAGCGCGGCGGTGTAAACGGATCGTGGTCAGTGGATCCTGAGAAAGAAACATGCACATCTTTTTGGTCACTTCTGGACCCCAGTCGGCGGTCCATTCGTTTACCAGATGGGTTGGAAAATCAATTTCAGATCCTTGATTAGGGTAGTCTCCACCGGACTCCCAGATTTTTTTCAGGAGTTCATGAATCCCCTCATTCTTTTTCAGGCGAATGAAGCTCATGTCCCAAAATTCTTCTGCCGTGTCGGCCACCTTCACACCAAAGTGTTCAGCTAAGGTCAAAGGCCGACGTAAAAATGCGCCGAGATAAACAGCCACTTTTTTTCTCTGCAGTACATGAACATTGGAAAGAAGTGCATCGAGGTGAGTCTGTGTTTCACAGAGCTCGGCAAAGACTTCACTGAGAATGGCACTTTTCATTTAAGCTTTAACCACAGGTTTAATCGAAACGGCCTTCACTTCGTGAACCTTGATCATGTTCGTGGTTCCACGACGAAGAGTCGGAACACCGGCCGTCACCACGATGGTATCGCCTTCTTCCGCGCGTTTATTTTCGATCAGAACGTTACTCACCATTCCGAATAAGTCATCGGTGGCAACGATGTCTGGAATCAGGACTCCATCCACCCCCCCAAACGAAGGCCAACTTACGAAGAGAAGCAGGATTGTCCATCACCGCAATGATCGGGCTTTGAGGGCGATATTTTGCAAGCGATCTCGCCGCCGTTCCTGAATGAGTGAGACAGGCAATCGCCGTGGCGCCCACGTGAGCTGCAATTTTCGAAGCGCTGTATTCGATCGAATCCACAACGGATCCCGAAATCGGAGTGAGGGCATGGTGAACAGAATATTTTTCCACTTCGCTTTCCGCTTCAAGAATAATTTTTACCATGGTTTCCACGGAGATCACCGGATAGTCGCCGGAAGCCGATTCAGCAGATAGCATCACAGCGTCGGTTCCATCAAATACGGCGTTCGCCACATCAGATGCTTCCGCGCGGGTCGGTGTCGGACAAGAGATCATGCTCTCTAACATCTGAGTCGCCGTGATCACGGGTACTCCGAGTTCGTTCGACATGCGGATCAACATTTTCTGAATCACCGGAACTTTTTGAGCACCGAGTTCCACAGCCATGTCGCCACGGGCGATGAGAATACTGTCGGTCACTTCCAAGATTCCTTCTGGAGCGTAAACCGCTTCTTCTCGTTCAATTTTTGAAACGATCAAAGGCTGATGATTGCTTGTTTTACGGATCAGATCTTTTACAAAGGTAATGTCTTTTGGAGTCCGCACAAACGAAAGTGCGACCGCGTCCACACCGAGTTCGAGCCCGAGCTTCAGATCGAGCAAGTCTTTATCCGTACAGCCTGGTAGGGAAAGTGGAGAACCTGGAAGGTTCATTCCTTTATTGGAAGTGAGCTTGCCACCGACCGAAATAGTGATCACGATTTCCGGTGCGTGAACTTCCTTCACTTCACTGGCTACTTTTCCGTCGTCGAACAAAACACGGGAACCTTTTTTCAAGTCGCGGGAAAGAGGACCTGCAATCTCAGCGGAGATCGGCATCGGGATACGACCAACAATCGAAGACCTCGGAGCCGTACCCTCAGGATAAAGAAGAACTTCATCGCCTGCTTTTAGAAAAATTCCTTCCGGCGGGAGTTTACCCAAGCGAAGCTTCGGACCTTGAAGATCTTGGAGAATCGCTATGTGCTTTCCACAGTTTTTGGAAGCTTCTCTCACCGCTTTGAATAAAGCACGGTGAACATCATGGGTCCCATGACTGAAATTGAGTCGCGCCGTATCGAGGCCGGCTCGGATGAGCGCCTCGATCTTTTCTTGCGTATTACTCGCAGGGCCTAGGGTTCCAACAATCTTAACTTTTCTTTTCGGAGATACGTGCATTGCGTTTCACCTTATCAAGTTCTTCTTCGTAATGCTCGGTTAAAAAACGTTCTTTCTCTTTGAAAATCTGCTCCTGTTGCCTAATCTGGGCCTCGTAAGCCTTTACACGATCGCCCAACAGAAGTTTTGCCTGGCGGCCCTGTTCTTGGAGCTTCTTGTCATTTTCGAATTGAGCGGTCTCCATTTCCCGTTTATGGGTATCTTCCTGCTCTTGAATCTTTTTTTCGTACTCTCGGCGGGTGTCATTGACCTTAAAAGTCCAGTCACGATCATGTTCCCTCTGTTTCAGTTCGAGGTCTTCTTTCACCTTCAATTTTTCATCTGTGAGATAATCTTGAGTGCCTCGAAGCTTTTCGTCATTCTTCTTCTGGGCAAGATCCATCTCACTCGTATGCTGTTGGTAGAATCGCTGAGACATCGCCGCTTGTTTGTCTTCCAGATTTTTTTGAGTCAATTGAGACTGCATCTCCAGGTCGCGGTAGCCACCCGCCAAGGAATCTTTTTCAACCTGATTGCGCTGACGCAAATCTTTGGTCGTTTCGTAAAACTTATTCTGATAACTGTCTCGAACATCCTGCTGATAGGTCTGATTCTGATTCTTCATCGCATCGATCGTTTTCGCATTCACTTCCCGTTCAAAATTCAAATCGTGATTGAATTTCTGGTAGTCGGCGTCTTCGATCTTTTTTCGGGCCAGTGGAGAAATATTATTGATGTCTCCAGTGTTTTTCAAAGCAAGGAGTTCCTGATGCTTTTCGGAAAGGGCATCCCGATGATTCTTTTCCGATTCCAAAATATACTGGTTATAAACACGGGTGCGATCGTCGATCGCCTTATTCCGGTCTAAGTCACTTTTTAAAATCAGATTCCCGGTGCTCTTTTGGTTGCGATATTTTTCATCCACCAGGGCAGCCGAGAGATAAGCCTTTTCCGCTTCCGATTGTTTTTGTCGTTCGCTGGAGAGTTCCACGAACTGTTCTTTGAGGGCGCGGGTTTGGTTTTCGCCTTTTTCTGCGGCCTTCGTTAAAGTGGAGTCCAAGCGCTTCGCGTAAGTTTTATCGAGTTCGTTTCGATTGTGCTGTTCTTTAGCGAGTTCTTTCGCATAATCATCAGAAATGCGTTTCTGACTTTCCAAATTGTCTTTCTCGATGCCTTTGAAACGCTTTCCTTGGGCATCATAGGTTTCTTCTTTTACCCGACGAACCTCATCCGTCGCTTCCGCGCGGAGTTGCTGAAGATGTTTTTGATAGTCCTCTTTAGCTTCAGCGAGCGCGGCTTCAGAATCGGACGTGACTCGCTCGATATTGCGGTCTTCATCGTCGCCATCTTTGCTGAAACCGTCGCTAGAGCGGATGGAATTTATGGACGTCATCCTCTATAGGATAATCGATTTGGATGGGGTAAAAAATCGGCAAAAATTACCTAAGTGCTTCCAAGAGTTTTGGAATGAAGCCACCAAAACCGCCGTTGGATAAGACCGCGATCAGATCACCCTTTTGGGCATAGGCAGCCACATTTTTGACCCCCTCATCCACTTCTGCAAAACAAAGCGCATGAATGCCGCGGGCCTTCACTCCGGTTACCAATTCCTGACTCGAAAATTGTTGGTCCGCAGGAATCTTGCTTTGATCGAAGGCCGCAGCGATGAATACTGCCCCCGCTTGATCGAAAGCTTCAGTGTATTCTTTTTGAAAAACTTTTCTTCTAGAGGTCGCACTTCTCGGTTCAAACACAGCCACTAATCGGCGTTTCGGATATTTCAAATGAAGCGCATTCAGGGTTTCGCGAACTGCGGTTGGGTGGTGAGCGAAATCATCGATCACGAGCACTCCATTCACTTCGCCTCGTTCTTCCTGACGGCGCTTGATTCCCTTGAAGGTTTTGAAGCCTTCTTTGATTTTATCGCTCGGAATTCCGAGTTCGAAACACTCGATATAAACGGCGAGGGCATTCAATACATTGTGCTCGCCACAAAGATTGATCTCGACTCGATCTTTTTTCGTTCCCTTAAAAATCACATCAAAAACAGTGCTTTCACCGTTAGTTTCCATGTTTTTAAAAGTATAGTCTGCACCATCTTTTTCAAAACGCGAGTAAGTGATCAGGGGCACTTTTGCTGCGGGAATCAATTCGCGCACGTTTGCAGTTTCCACACAGGCAATCAATCTGCCCGGTGTGCGAATGCGGGAAATTAATCCGGCGAAGGCTTTCTTCACGGCGGCGAGATCAGCATAGATATCGGCGTGATCAAACTCCACGGAGGTCAGAATCACATCGTTCGGAAGGTAGTGGTTGAATTTAGGAACCTTATCCCAAAATGCAGTGTCGTACTCGTCGCCTTCCAACACAAAATATTTTGAATTCTCCGGAGCATGAAAACTATGAGGCAGCGTGTGAGAGACTCCACCGATAAAGTAAGAGGGATTTTCGCCAGCACTTGCTAAGGTATGTGCAAGGAGGCTTGAGGTCGTGGTTTTTCCATGAGTTCCAGCCACCACGAGATTTCTCGTCTGAGGAAGCAAATGCCTCTCCATGAATTCAGGCAAAGAAACATAAGGGACTCCGCTCTGTTCGATCGCCGTCATCTCGACATTGCCCTTGCTGATCACGTTCCCAATCACGAATAAATCAGGGAGTTCGCCCGGGTTTTTTGCAATTTTTTGAAGATTTTCGGCAGCATAAGGAGAGAAGAGTTCAATGCCCGCGTTTTTAAGGACATCGCTCATCGGCGGGTATACATTTTGATCGGTTCCGGTAACGCGCACGCCGGTTCGCTTGAGATAGGATGCAAATGCACCCATCAAGGTTCCACAGACTCCGAGAACATGAACATGCTTAAACGACTTCATCTCAGTAGTTTAGAGGAAATTCTAAGGAAAGTCTATTTGATGCCCACGACAAATGCGATCCAGGAATAGGCGTTATCTCCCACCTTGGTGTGATGGTATTCGCCGGTTCCATTTCCGCGCTTATCGCTACCTTCCCAATACACTTTGGTGTCTTTGAAGCCACATTCCAGCATCAATTCTTTCAATTCCGGAATCGACCACACTCGCCAATCATAGACGAAACAGTTTTTATGCATCACGCCTTGAGGTGTTTTGAAATGAATCGCAAAGATGCCGTGATTATTGATGGGGTCAAAAGATTGTTGGTCCCAATAGTAAGTGTAACGCCCGCCGATTTCTTTCACAGTGTAAGACTTCTGCTCTTTCGCCGTCTGAATGAAACCAGGACCGCCCGCCAATTCCAAATTAAAAATGCCGTCTTTGTTGAGGGATGCGTAAGCGGCTTTGAAGTATTTCTTCAATTGCGCACGGGTATGAAAAATATTGAAAGAAAAATTCCCAGCACCGATCACATCGAATTTTTGTTTAGTAGGGAAACAAACATCTTGAAGGACGATGTTTACCCGTTTTTTTTGAGCAGCGGTTAAGGTCTTCATCCCATTTTTTTTGCCGTATTCCACCGGTTCGGGATCGAGATCCATTCCCATCGCCGTCCGCTTCGGATGAGACTTCGCCCATTCGCAGGAAATCAGAAAGGTTCCGCAGAAATCCTCTCGCATGCTCATGGGTTCGCGTTTGCGAATCTCTCGAAACATATTGCCGTAGATTTTTACGTGTTCTTCCGGCGTTTGAACCGAATTTTCATAATAAAGATATTTATTGAAAACCTTGCCCGCACTCTTCCGCTTACCGCCGCTTCTGCTCTTCTTCATTCACTTTTTTACTTTCAAGGATAAGGTCAACACAAACTCAGCAACGGGTTCTTCCCCGAATTTTTCCGGTACCGTCGCTATGATGGTCACCGGGAGATCCACGCGCTCCAAGGTCTCTTCCGCTTTTTTGACCGCATTTTTGATGGCGAGCCCGTCTCTGCAGGTAAAGAAGGTTTTTCCTTCCGGTCGCTTCAAAAATTTCGCGGTGAAATCCTTGAAGATCAGCGAACCTTTTCCATTTTGCACTTTTTGCAGTGCACGTGCGGCGATGAATCCACCGGCCGCATCCGCTCCAATGCAAAGAGTTCCGAAGTACATCGAACCCAGGTGATTTTTATTCCTCTTTGCAAAGGGAATGGAGATCACCACTTCCTCTTCGGTCATCTTCACCACTGAGGGATTGACGAAAAAAAGCAGGGGAATTTTATAAAATGAAAATGCGCGAAGAAAGATGGTTTCTTTAATTGAAATGTTCATGGGTTACCTACCGATAGGATAACTCATGCCATTAGAGAAAAGCAACCCCGTGAAACAGACGTCGCAGATCGCGAATACGGTTGTCATCGCGCGAGGGATGAACCCGATTCGTCAGAAGAATCGCGTAACGACCGCGATCCAAATCAAACCAAAATGAGGTCCCGGTAAAACCCAAATGCCCAATCGAATTTCCGGAGAACACATTTGCCGTCGATCCGCTTCCATCTTCGCTCGGTTGATCAAATCCCAGCGCTCTCCGATTCCCATGTGAGTCATATACCGACTGAGAGAATTGTCGGAGTGTCGAAAACGACGCAATTTTTCCTTCGACCAAGGCATGCATCCACTTCAGTACGTCCGTCAAAGTGCCGAACACACCTGCGTGTCCTGCCACTCCGCCCATACTCCAGGTATTGTCGTCATGCACTTCGCCTTGAAGTAAACCGCGCCACGGACAGAGTTCAGTCGCGGCAATTCCAGGTGTCATGCTCCGATGCTGAATCGGGCGAAAACGAAAGCCTTCGCCCTTAGGAAAAATCCGATTCCAAACATCCGTTTGCACCACTTGATCAAAATTTTTGTGGGATACGATTTCTGCGAAATGACTGAGTAACAAAAATCCAAGATCCGAATAAACGATCTTCGCTCCTGGTTTTTGCTGAAGCGGCTCGCTCACCGCCGAAAACAACAACTCATAAAAATACTTTTTCTTCTTCTCGATCGAAACCTTGGCCAGTTCATAGGCCCCACCAAAACGAGTGTGCATCGATTCATAAAAGGGTTTCCATGCGGGCAAGCCGGAGGAGTGAGTCAGTAATTGGACGAAATTAAAATCGTGGTGATGACCGGGAAAGGCCTGGTTCAGATCAATTTTTTTCTGATCAACCCAACGCATGTAAAGAGAGGTGGTGGCCACGACTTTCGTCAACGATGCTAGATCAAATTGAGTGTGCGGATCGATCGCGAGTGCGTTCGGCGCGTGACTTTCTTTTCCACCGTAATAAACGTGAGCCGTATTCCCCTTACTCAAATCTCCCCAAGCCGCGGCGATGCCTGAGCCTATCTTCAAATGGAGTGCTTGATCGAGAACTTCATGGACCTTTTTCATTCTGTTTGATCTTACCTCTCAGCAGAATTCACGTCAATGAATCCCCTCGTGACACGCCCTCCAATAGTCGTTAGAATTGAACTCATGATTAAGATATTTTCATTTGTTTTTTTAGGTTTGTTTTTAACCAAGTTTTCTTACGCTCTCGATGGCTCGGTAAAAGATCGAGTCACCCTAAAAGAGGCTCTGGATGAAAAAATCATGACTATCGCCGAATATGATCTCGCGATTTGCGCGCACTACACCCATGCCGAAGCAATTTTTAAATACGATCACTCGGAAAAACCAAAGCTAGTCGGGGTTGCAAGGCGCTCATCCACCAGTGATCCGTACAAATGGGAAGAGTCGGCGATGGCCTCACTTCGTTGCAAGCCTTAAATCACCCAGGTCTCACTCGCAATCGCTTTGCCGTTCTTAAACCGATCTCCCGATAATTCACTGAGATCCAAAGTTTCGTATTTACCTTTGATCATGAGTTCCGCAAGAGAAATACCGACCGCATAACTCTGCATCGCCCCATGGCCCGAAAAAGAATGGGCTTCAAAAATCTGATTTCGCGCGCCCGATGTCGCATTCACCGCGCCCACGATTGCATGATGATCCGGAGAATTTTCGTAGAGTCCCGCCCAGCCACTCACGTGCTTCAAACTTTCAAAGGCCGTGGACCGCTCATAGAGCGGAGGCCAGATGTATTCTTCGAAAAAGGAATCGGCATCGTATTGAAAATTGAATCCGGGAGACTCCGTCGGTGTTGCAAATCCACTCAGACCATAAATGGATTCTGGATGAAAGTAAACTCCGCTTGGATCGATGATCATTCCGTAATTGGTGAGATCCACATCACGCGTTTGAAACAAGGAAATCTGACGACGAACCGGAACCGAAGGCGAGGTGTATCCTAATATTTTTGCCAAACGCGGAGCCCAGGCACCGGCAGCATTGATCACATTTTTTGCTTCGATCTCGATCCAATTCCCCACCGATGCACCTTCGGTGAATGTGGTCGGGTCTTCACAGAGCATCTTTTGTTTTTCTTCGGAGGAGAGTTGGGTCGAAAATTGAAAGGCCTTCACCAAGTAACCGGCCCCACTGGCAGACGCTCCTGTGACCCACACGCCGTGATGAAATTGGGCGCCTTTTTTGAGTGCCTGTTCGCGATAGTGTTCTTTCAAGCGATTCGGATTCACGAGTCCGTCTCTCACACCATAAATCGCACCGACGAGGTCAGCGGTTTTGTCAATGAAGGGAACTTTCTTACGGAGTGCGGGAACATCCAGTACGTCTACCGGCCACCCGTTTGCCACGTGCATCTCGCGCGCCTTCAACGCTTGATCAAAAGTTTCCTTGCGGTGGAGCCAGAGATATCCCGAATCCTTGTAGCCCACTTCAGAGGCATGCTGGGAAAAATATTCGATTGAAGTTTTTGAGGTCAGAAGATTCACTTTTTGTGACCATGTGGCGCGAACACCACCGGCATTGAGCTCACTACTACTCCACTCGCCGGTGAGGTCCAAATCCACGATCATCACGCGATCCGCGCCCAAACGTGCAAGTCCCATGGCGATGGCACTACCGATCAGTCCTGCGCCAATGACGAGGTAGTCGGTTTTGAAGGTCTGAGTTTTTACCACATCATCTCCGAGAAATTTTCAGAGATGATTTTTGGCTCGCCTTTTTCTTCGGCGATATAGAGAATTTTTGTTCCGCGAGAGACGAGGCCCTTACGACCATTCTTCAAGGTTGAAATATAGTCTTGGGTGAACATCATCATCGTGTATTTCGGATGGCGAAAAAAGAAGGGATCACTCGCATTGACTTCGATTTTTGAATATTTGTTGGTGAGCACGCCCTTATAGGCTTTCCACTGGGCACGATCGAAAGACCTACCCTTGATCGGAGAGGCAAAATCGGTGTGGTAATGGCTCATGTACTTTTCAACGTCTCTGCTTTCCCAATCTTTGATCCAAGAATCGAAAAAGCGGTGAAGTTTTTCATCGCGGCCGCCGTTTTTGTACTGCGGCTGAAGATCATCGAAAATCATCACGGGAGTGAGTCTCACCTGAATCACTTTTTTGAGTTCTTGCAAATCTTCATTCTGGACAACAATGCAACCCTCGCTATCAAAATCTTTTTTCAATCGATCAGGCTCGTCTGTTCCGTGCAACATGATGTTGTCTCCGTTGCAGCCCGCAATCTGATCGTAAGCATTGGGATAGTTCACATAGAAAGCCAGTGGACCAAATTTTGGCCGCAAGTGCGGTGGCGTGCGAATCGTGCTGAATTGATAAACACCTTCCGGAGTTTTCAAATCCCCTTCTTCTTCTTTGTCACCCTTCACCTTACCGGTAGTGGCATGATAGGTTTTCAAAATTTTAAATGAATCGTCTGCCTCGTAATGCGCGAGGTGAAGTTGATTCGTTTTTTTATCCACGAGGATCAGCGTATGCAAATGCCCCTCATGAGACGAGCGGACTGCAGTGGGCATTCTCGAGAGAACCAAGGGTTCCGCGTGAGTCTGCACTGGCATCACGGTTAGGAAAACCGACAGGAAAGTCGTGATAAAAAAGGAAAGGAGGGTCACTGGGAAAGTTTATGCTCGAAATGCTAACTTTTAAACCGTAATTTTGGGACCATGCTCAATGCTTCAATCACGATTTTTGAGCTCATTTTGGATTTTCCGACGCGGCGATCTTCGAAAATGATGGGAAATTCTTTAAATCGGAAGCCCTTGCAATAGGCCCGGTATTTCAATTCGATTTGAAACGAATACCCACCGGATTCCATGGTGTCGAGATTGATGCTCTCCAGAACTTTGCGGTTCCAACCGTTGAAACCACCGGTGAAATCGCGGACGGGAACACCCAGAATCATGCGCGCGTAAAGAGTGCCGCCTCTGCTGATGATCTTCCGTAAGATACCCCAATTCACAGTTCCGCCACCCGGCATATTACGGCAACCGAGTACAAAATCATGGTGATTGAGAAGATCGAGCATGACAGGAAGAAAACGGGGATGATGCGAGAAGTCGGCATCCATCTCCACGATTTGATCAAAATTATTTTCAAAACCCCAGCGAAATCCCGCGATGTAGGCAGGTCCCAATCCTTGTTTTTGAGTGCGATGAAGAACATGAAGACGCGGATTTTTTTTCGCTAATTCATCGGCCATTTTTCCGGTTCCATCCGGAGAGCCGTCGTCGACAACCAAAACGTGAACGGCCTCAGGAGTGACTCCCAAGACCGCATCCGTAATTGGTGTTAAATTTTCAATTTCATTGTACGTCGGAATGACGATGAGGGCTTTCGACGGCATCAAAAAGGAACATCTTCCTCAGTGAAGGTCGGCTCAGTCTGGAATGAAGTCGACTGATAAGAGTTGTTGTTATTATTGCTAGCAGCAGGAGCATTGTTGTATGCACCATTGTTGCTATTGCTGTTGCCATACTGAGGAGCTCCCTCAGATTTATTTGCACCAGCACCGGCGTTGCCACCGAGGAACTGAAGAGTAGAGGCTACAATTTCGGTCGTGTATTTAGTTTGACCGTCTTTGTCCTGCCAAGAACGCGTCTGGAGTTTTCCTTCAGTATAGACCTGACGGCCCTTTTGAAGGTATTGACCCGCTAGCTCAGCAAGTTTTCCGAAAAGCACTAAGCGGTGCCATTCTGTTTTCTCTTGTTTGGTACCGTCTTTACCGGTCCAAGACTCATTCGTTGCAATGCTTAAGTTACAAACGGCTTGTCCTGATGGAGTGTATTTCAACTCCGGATTTTGCCCCAAATTCCCAACCAAAATCACTTTATTTACTGACATGCCCAACATGTACGACCGAAGACCCGATCCGTCAAGCCTGATCGCGATTCACAGTCTCAGCAGCGGGTGGTGCCTGAGTTGGAACCACCGGTTTTTTCTGATTTTTCTCAGGATAGTCGTATCCCATTTTCTCGAATTTTTTTCTCCAGACGCGCTCGACTTGGTGCGCCGCTTTCTTCCGGTCCACCAGGTAGAGGATAGGATCGAATTCACAGTCAGGACAGACCAGGGCTGCCCTCATCTTCATGCGATAAAAAGCTTCAAACCCAAGCCCTACCGGAATCACAAAAAATGCGAAACCTTTTAGCCCCAACCAAGGGTAAGTGGCGGCGGTCAGGGTGCCTGCCGTGAGTAAAATTTGAATGAAAAAGAGTGCCGATCCGATTTTAGCGGGCGGGTGAATTCGTCGCTCTCGGTTGCAGCCGACGCAGTAAAATTTAAACCCGGTTTCTTCGATTTTCTTCCAGAGAGACTTGGCCTGCATTGAAACTCCTTTTCAATATTGCCCAACTAAGAGTATATATCAATTCCCCCATGAAAAACGAGCTTGATCTGCAATCCCTCTCACAAAAACCGAACTTCCCTTCGCGTTGGACTATTCTGATCGATGAGCTCATTCCTGCCTTCGTCAAAAACCGTTTCTCACCGAAGGAAGCCTGGAAAGACAAACCATTCAGTCAAGATGATGTCGCTTTTTTCTCCAAGGGCCTGGTCGAGCTCTCGGATTTTTTCACGGAAGACCGTGAAAAGGCAAAACTCCCGAACTACTTCACCACGTCGAAGTTCCGCTCGAGCTATCTCCTTTATTTTTTCGCCCTCCAAGGCGCTAAGTTTTTGACACTCTTTGATCGTTACCCGAAAGCGGTCGCAGCGGCGATCGCTCACGCCGAAGAAACAGGCACCCTTCGCATCGTCGATGTTGGCTCTGGTCCTGGAACAGCGTCGATCGCATTCCTGATTTACGTTTTGGAAATCATCGCCGGCGGACCTCAAGTGAAGTCTTCACGCAAGATCAATCTTCCATTCAAAATCCAACTCGTGTGGATCGATCAGAACGAAGCAATCTTGAAAGACGGGCAAGCCATGCTCGCTTCGCTTTTTACTTTTTTCCCGGAATTCGAAGGCGCGATTGATCTCACGGTCGAAGCTCGCGCGTGGTGGTTGCACCCGAAAAATTTTGTATTCGAATCTTCCATCGTACTTTTCGGAAACGTCTTGAACGAAAGCTCAGATGATCCACGTGTTTACTTGAAAGGACTCGCTCCCTTCCTGAAAAACATTAAAGGCGGCGGAGTCTTAATGTTAGAGCCCGCTTTTAAATCCGCGTCTCAACGCCTGAGTCAAATCCGCGATGAGCTGATGCCGCATCGTCTCTGGGGTCCCTGCCTCCATGAAGGCAAGTGTCCGCTTGCCAATGGTCGTGACTGGTGTCACTTCTCTGTGCCCGCCGAACTTCCAGGAAATTTCTTTAAAAAATTCTCGATCAAACTCGGCAGTAAGCGGGAGTGGCTGAAGTTCTCATTCGTCTGGGTTGCCGAGAATGTCGAAAAAGATAAAAAACTCATTTTGAGCGAGCAAACGGCCCCAAAAGCGGTACGAATCGTGAGTGATCCGATGCGCACGCCAAGCGGAAACCAAAATCAATTTTGCCGTCCGGTGTCGATTGGCTGGGTCAAGACTCCCGCGATCCGTCCCTATTACCGCGGCGATGTGATTCTCGCGCCTGGCGCACGATTAGACAGTCGCCAAACGACGGGTTACACTCGAAAAAAAGAAGGTCCTAAAAATGATTCGATTCCACAACCGCGTTTCAAACCGCGTCGAAAATGAAAAAGTTTACGGCAGTCAGTATGTAGACCTCGCCTACAAAAATGGCTTCGGCCGTTTTCTCACCAAAAGTTTTTTTGTGAAGCCCTGGTTGAGTAAAATCATGGGTGCCTACGAAGACTCTAGTTCCAGCGTGTCTCGCATCGAACCCTTCATCGCCCAGTACGAAATCAAGATGGAAGATTACGAGCCGCAGACCTTCAAATCCTTCAATGAATTTTTTATCCGGAAATTTCGTGCGGGCAAACGCCCCTTCGATCCCTCTCTAAAAGTTTTTTGTGCCGGAGCGGAAGCCCGCTATCTCGCATTCGAAAACATCACCGCTAATTCGCGAGTGAAGGTCAAGGGAATCGACCTCTCGATCAGTGAACTCTTCGGGACCACGAAAGAAGCCCATGCCCTTGCTCAAGAGTTTGATGGTGGCACCGTGATCATTGCCCGCCTCTGCCCGGTGGACTACCATCGTTTCCATTTTCCCTGCAGCGGCACGGTACTTCACCAATATCGCGTCGAAGGAGTACTCCACTCCGTCAATCCGGTAGCGCTCTCCGCCTGCCCCGATGTTTTTTTAGTGAACGAGCGGCAGGTTTGTATTTTAAACAATGATTCTTTAGGAAATGTGGCAATGATCGAAGTGGGCGCACTTGGAGTAGGCAAAATCATCCAGTCGTATGCCAAGCAAAACAGTTTTGTCGGAAGTAAATTTGATAAAGGCGCTGAAAAAGGTTATTTTTTATTTGGGGGGTCAACGGTGATTTGGGTCTTGAAAAAAGGCGCGATCACATTGGCTCAGGATTTATCAACTAACAGCTCGAACAGCAAAGATGTGTTAGAAACTTGGATCCCCTTGGGAGATAAATTGGGCGAGGCTTAATACGCCCAAACGATGTCGACACCTGCGCATGACACGATAAACGACCTTTTCAACAAGATCATTGGGCCCTTCGCGGCCACACTCGTGAACCCGCTCATGATCGAGCCGCAGAGCATGGAAGAGCGCGTGAGCACTCTCGTTCATGAGTTTAACGTCCATCCTCAGCTTATTGGTCCTTTTCGTAAATTGATTGCCTCTCTTCAAAACAAAGAAGTGGTAGCCGGTCTCGAAGAACAGATTCGATTTTTCCAAACGACTCAAACCCGAAACTGGCTTTTCGTCAACTTGCTCAATGAAGTGCTTCAAGTGAAGGAACTCAAGCTCGACGTTGAAACAGGCCGTCTTCCTGCGAAGCCAAACGATCTTTTGAAGTTTTCTCACACCGCACGCGTCGAGTTCGGCGAAGAGTCTCGCTACAAAGATCTGATGTGTACCACTGGCCTTCTCTTTGACTTTGTTTTCTACCTTCAAAAGACCAGCATTCTGAATCTCAACGGTGCAAAGATGGACGAGTTCATCACCCTCTCTTTCAAAAAAGGCGTCGCCCAAGGAAAGATGATCACTCGCCTCTCCCGTCATAAACCAAAACTCACAAATGAAAAGCACGCGCCGGTGATCGCTCTTCTTCGCCAATTGAGTCACGTCATCCTTTGTCTCCTCTACCCTAATATTGGCCCTGATTTTTATAAAAAATTAGCGATGGTGAATTACAACGAGCCGCTTAAACTCGCGCTCGAAATGAAAGAATTCGGCGTGCACTCGGGAATGCTCGCGTCCTACATCGCTCAAAGCTTTCCGATTTTCGATCCGCTCGGCGAAGTGATGAGCGTTTGGGGCTTCCCTTATGTCGCCCACTACATCAAAGATCCGGCCGTTCACGATCTCGCGGCACTGGCTGAACTCGGCGTGATCTTACTCGACAATCAAAAAATTGATAGCTTCTCTGAAAACTCGAAGGTTGGCTTCGCGGCTCCAGAATTAAAGTTTCTCGATTATACCCTGACCTCAAAAATCCGTGCAGACCTCGCCGACGAAGGGAAACCTTCATGAAAATTCAATTTAGTCGCTACACCGAATTGAGTTGTTTTACCGTCCGAGGACAGGTCGGACCCAACGAATTGAAAATGCTTCAGCTCGGTTTCGACGTTCTGTTGAAGGAATTGGAAGAAACCCTCGTGATCAATATGGTTCACGCGGAAGTCGCCGCTGCCGTTCTCCCTGCCGCCATCGAGTACAAGAAGAACATGGCGAAACTCACCAAACATAAAATTTACTGGATCACCAAAGAAAAGGGACTCGGCGATTTTCCTAAGCTCGAAATTCTCTTGTCCCGTCTGGGTACCAAGGCTCGTTCGATCGGCGATAAGATTATTCTTGAGGATACCGTCTATGCCCTCGAAACAGAGATCCACCTGATCGAAAGCCAAATCGAACAATTGGGCTTCGACGAAACCTCGTCAAGAAAAGCGATTCAACAAAACAACATGGTGAAGACCGAGAAGAACGCACTCGAAGGTTGCTTGAAATGGCAGAAGAAAAGAAAACCGAGACTTCAAAAAGTTCCGTCGGATGTCGAGGAACTGGATATAAAATTGAAGTCCACCCTGGAAGAAGTTCTTAAATACGTGGGGAAAATTGTAGACCTATGAGTATCAAGCCACCGGTGATCCTCACCGAACAATTAGCAGGACTGGTTCAGGGATTACTTCTCAAAAAAGACGAGTTGACGCTGACCCGTGATGAAATCGCTGCCCGTTTGGCGACGATCGAACAGGTGATCAGCGAGAACGCGGCCCTGGCCCAAAAAACAAAAGAACAGGTCGCCGAAAGCGTAGACCTGTTCTTAGAAGAGTGGAAAAAAGTGAAGGAGTATTATCCCGAAGTCCGTCTCGGGATTTTACAAAGAACTTTAGAAATGGTCACTCCAGAGACCGAGAAGAAGAAGTAACTTCGACTAGTCCTGAGCAGTGTTCACTTCGATCGGCTGGTAGATTTTACCCAACTGATCGAAACTTCCTACGAAGCCAACTTTTTTCACAAAGTATAGATCATCTGGACGATCGAGGGTGAGCCATTGTCCGCCGATGATGCGGTTGTTACGATCCAATTCAAGCTTGTACTCGTAGTGAGCATGAGCGAGAACGTGTTCAGGATATTCCTTACGTGCATCGAGATCGCCTTCAGAGATCAACATGTCTTGATACTTGTTGTACTCATCGGTAAATGAAGTGAAATATGCCTTTAAGTTGAAGATCCCAGAAAGACCTGGGTTCCAGAAAGTCCAACCGTAGTCGGTGTCATCAGCATAATAAAGATTCGTTTCCACGTTCGCCATTTTCACGGTTCCAGGAGCCGCATTGCCACTAGGTGGTTCATAGCCCTTCACATTGGAATCGAATTTGTAAACCGGTTGGTTCCAAACTTCCGCGTCACGAGTCTTGTCCATCAAGAATCCTTCTTTCATGATTCCCAACTGATTGGCCATCACGATGTGGAATGCTCCCGGGTTCGTATCGCTACAAGAAGGATCTTTAGAAGCCTGACGAGCACTCGAAGCCAAGAATGGATTTCGTGCGTCATTCAAACGCTTGAGTTGATCCTGAGTCAGAGTCGCAGGATCCTTGCTTCCGAAGAGGCGGATCACATCTGATTGATATTTCTGAACGAGGGATTCAAGTTCAGTGTCCATCTTTCCATCCGTGTCGCTGTAGTCAGTCAACACTTCCACACCTTTTTTGATCTTGGTTACTGGATAGATGAAAGTTTGCTTACACATGTTACCCACGTAACGAATTTCAACTGGAGGTGCGGCATTCTTGTTGAAAGTGTGTTTGAGTTTGTTCAATTTCTTCGTAGCATTGCTCCAACCATCGAGATCGGCGTAGTTCGCGGTCAATAGAGCTTTCACATCGCCAGTTCCGAATGGAACGGTGATGGTTCCCATCGTCTTGTGTCCATCCATGAGGGTCACGTCGATGTCCACTGGTTTTGGTTCAGTGTAATGAGCTGCTGCTGCAGACCACGCGTGACAATAACCTTCCCAGTAAGCATCATCCGGTGAGTTCTTATTGCGATATTCACTCACGAGTTTGTAAGAGAAGTCGCCGGCAACGATCGAATATTTTTCAAGGGGAGATAATTTTGCAAGTTCATCACGGCTCATGCTGAGGAGTTCTTGTTTGGAAGGCGCCTTGCTGCTGAAAAATAAACGCTTGCGATCTGCATCGGTCAAATCTTGAGATGCTTGGCCTGCGACCACCTTTTGTTGGAAATCATTCCAACGATAACTGAATGCGCCACGGTTCTTCGGCCAATAGCTATCGCCCCATGGAGTTTGTGCAGTGGGCACACCGCCAGAGGTTGGAAGTTGGTCCATGCTCGACGTGTAATGCGTCGGGTGCCAGGTCACGTTAAAGCCGTTTGGATCGTTCATATTGTTCCAATGATCTGCATGAGCCAATGGAGCAAGACTAAGCGCGGAAGTGAGAGCGAGAGTCCCAAGGGAGAATAATTTTGTTTTGTTCATGAAGCGAACTCTAACGCAGTCGTTCTATTTTTTCAATATAAATTATTTAATAAATACAAGGAGCTAGCCGGGTTTTGCTCAACGACTTTCATTGAATCGATTAAAAAAGAGCCATTTTTAAGCCAAAAAAAATTGGAGCTTTTTCATCGGTTATTGTGATTTTTGAGGTCAGAAATCTCTCCCTTTTCTCCAGTTATTTTCCGAAAAAACCGATCCGTAAGGATGATGAAAAACTTTTTATTCGCTTCTCTGATGCTCGTCACCGCCTCAGCCTGCTCCAGCACCGCGAAGCGAATTCCAAGTTCCGTAAATCACCACGATGGCGAACCTCAAAACGGTGAAACCTTTCAACAAATCCAAGCCATCGCTAAAGGTGCAATCGGTCTCGACTTCAAAACTCTTTCTTTGAAAGACCTCGTGGAAACACCAAAAGGAAATTCTAAAAAAGTCGGTGAATGGGTGGCGGAAGGATACTATGCGACTCTCTTAGGCAGTTACGCAGCCAAAGACGAATCCTTCGAGGTTTTTAGCAAGATCATCGATCCCGAATTCAAAAATTATATCAAACAAAAAGATCATGAGCAGGATCGCTGGTCGGCTTACTGCTCGGATTTTCCGGATGCCTGCAATCGCGCGATGATCAAATCCTGCAAGCAATTAAGATCGAATGAGGATTCCGATTGGCTTCGCCTGAAACAGGCGCTACTCAATTCAGGATTCACCGAAAAAGAGATTAAGACTCTGAACGTGAAAGACTCTTGCGACACCAGTGCTGCATGGTGGGCTGGAAAATGCCACATCACTCCGATCGCACAAGGCCTTTTTCCAAACGAACCCAAGGATCTCAAGATCGGCGACCAGGATTTGGGGAATAGCGAATTGACCCTCGCTGCCTATCTCCTTGCTGAAAAGCAATCCAATCCCGACATGTTCATTCGCCCACGGCTGAAGCCTTTCAAGGCCTTCGCCGATCGGGATCGCAATATCAATCCGGCGAGCTTGCTCACCATTCTCGTAAACACTTACGGTTTTCACCCGGGCGAATACATCTATGTGATCGATCGCGACTCCAGTTCGGCCATCTGGAATTATTTGGTGAAGTCTTACCAACTCACCATGGGCGACGATTTAGATGCAGCAGGCGCTGAGGCGATCTACTCGAAGCTTGAAAAAGGAATTCAATACACGCCACATGCAGCACCCGACACCGTGCACTTTAAAAAAGCAAAACTGAGCATGAGCCTCGTGGAATTTGATACGCCCTTTGAATACGGAATGGTTTTGGAATTCGACAAAGACAATCAGCTTATTGGTGGCGAGTGGACTGAAACCGAACATCCGGATTTCATCTGGGGAGTTCCTTCCGACAACGAGAGCAATCCGCGAAGCCCAGTCGAAAAACAGCTCTACGACTGGCTGACCAAAACTCCGGCACCGGCAAAAAAGGCAGGCAAATGAAAAAGTGGTACTGGATTGCCAGTTTCGTCATCGGTACCGCCGTTTTTTTTGATATTCATTCACGTCTCGTGGCGAACGATCTTTCTTTCAGCAATCGCAGAAGCGTAGCATCCGACACTCCTCTGCCGAAATACAAACATGAACGGGCCTACGGAATCGATCCGGGAAAATATTTCGATACTTTTAATTACGATAAGCCAGAAGTGGCAAAGCAAATGCCCTCTTACGAAAATGAGCTATTGGATTTGTGCGATCAGCTGATTTCCAACGGTACCGTCCCCAAAGACCGTCCGGCAAATAGCAAAGAAGAGCATGCGGCGGCGATGGCGCTCGCTTATACCGCCTTCTATATCGGGAATTTGAACTATGGCGCCTATTACCACAAAATTGCCTATACCGACCTAACTCAATTTAGAAAATTTGGACCCGCAAATTCCAATCTCAATGATGAACTCGTGGCGCGGGAAAACAAATCCATGCAATTGGCCGACATCGCGGCGGTCGCCGTACCGGAGGAAGAAGTCATCTTTGGAGTTTCCGCGGCCTCAAAATTACGCCAAGATATTTTTAAACTGGGTAAACCCAGCAATGAAGCGATCGAGCGCATGATCGCCCTCACCGAGGCAAAACCATCGTTTAATATTTTCGCTTCGAGAAACATTTTTCAACTCGATGATACCAAACTCACCGATGCTCAAGAAAACCGGATCTTCGAACAATATAAAGCACGGGTGGAGCATCGTGATCTTTGCCATCAACACGGCAAAAAACCGCACGTCTGCAAACCCAACATGAAGATCGTTCCTTTTTTGCTTCAAGAAGCGGGATTGTTTGAGGGAGATGCCTATTTCCAACACGCGGCCCGACTCATCGAGAAAGACCCGAACAGCCCCGAGGGCTGGGAGCTGATTCAAACAGCACAGAAGCTCTATGAACAGGCCTACACTGGTTATCCCGATGTGCCGAAGATTTTCAGAAAAGCGTCGACCAAACCGTCCTACACTTGGGAGTTTCGATCGTCGATTGATCTTCGGATCGCGGAAACAAAACGAGCGCTGTATGAAAAGACCTTACCCGGTCAGACCTTTTGGTCCTCTCGTCCGGCGCGAGTCACCTATGAGTGCTCGACTTGTCATTCTCACCAAGACAAATAATTAGGCCTTCTTGATTAATTTGGCCATGATCGCATCGCCATAAGGTGCGATCTGCGGAAACCATTCCCAGGATTGCACGCTGGCAAATCCTGCTGGGAGTGTAGGATCGTTTTCTTTCGGCATCACTGAACAAGTACTATAAAGAATCGCGCCGTCGTCTTTCAGGTGAGCAGAAGCCCACTCGATCAATTGGGCCTGCGTCTCGTGCAGTTTCTCGATCTCTTTCTCCGAGCGATTCCACTTCACTTCAGGGTGACGTCGGATGATCCCGGTGCTCGAGCAAGGAGCGTCGATCCAGATGAAGTCGTACTGGATTGGGCTTTTTTGAATCTCTTTATACACCTGGATCACGATTTGTTTTTCAAAACCCAAACGCGCCCGATTCTCCATCACCTTCTGCATGCGATCGGCATCCACATCGGTGGCGATCACCTGGAAGCCGCAGGCGGCGAGTCCTAAGGATTTTCCGCCTGGAGCAGAACAGAGATCTAAAATTTTAAGGGAAGCCGGTTCAACACCGGTGGCCTTGCATTTCGCACGAAGGAGCTCCACCACTTCTTTGAGTAACAATTGATTGGAGATGTCTTGCACAAATCCTGGCGGCTCATCTCCACGATAACCGGCGTCTAACATCATCGGCTCTTCGCTATCGAGTTTGCGATACCAGGTATGTGGGCGTTCTAAACACGCCTTGGAAAAATCCAGCGCCCATTGAAGCCCACGTGTTTTTTTCAATCCGAAGAAAAGCCAATCCGGAAGACTCGACCACGCCAACATCTCTGCCGCCGGTGATTCGGGAGTGATCTTCCAATTCTTCCATTCTTCGCGGGAATCAGCCACTTTTCGAAGGATCGCGTTCGCAAATTTCGAAGGCTGCTCCCCTTCACTGTCGCCGATGGCCTGTACGGTTTCAGAAACGACGAGTGCAGAAGGAGTGTCTTGCTCGATCAACTGATACACGGCCGTCTGCAAGTAGCGACGAAGCGGGCCTGTGGGTTTCTTCTTCAGAGAGTAAGTGTCGATGATGTGATCGATGCGTCCACGAAAGCGAATCACACCGGAACACAGTTCATAGATCCAGCCGCGTTCAAATTCAGGAAGAGTGCGCTCGGTGTTGCGAGTGATCTCTTCGAAAAAACTTTGTTCGAGCGACTGATGAGAATGATAAACCTGCGCGAGCGTCTTCACCGCAATCGTGCGGAGACGAATCAGGCTATCTTGTTTTTTATCCATTATCGGCCAGCGCCCCAAAGAGCGTAGAGTCCTGCCGGGCGAATCTGATTCTCAGCGTTCGCACCCAAGAGGCGATCGGAAACCTTCGCTACTAAGCGATCCAAAAAGGAAGACTCTTCTTCGAATCCATCTTCTTCATCGCCACCCATGAGCAATTCTTTCAATCCTGCGGATTTCTTAGAAGGGTGAACAATCTTCGGAGTGCCTTTGATTTTCGCTTCTTTCGCGATGTAAGCAAGGGCGTCCTTAAAGGTGCCAATGTCATCCACGAGCTTCAATTTCTTCGCCTGCATCCCAGAAAATACGCGTCCATCGGCGATCGCGGTCACTTCTTCGGGAGTCATGTGGCGTCCTTCTGCTACGGCTGCTTTGAATTGCTCGAGAGTGTCCGACACCAAGGATTGAAAGTAAGCGCGCTCATCGGGGCGCATGTCGCGGTACTCAGAACCAGAATCCTTAAACTTCCCGGTATTGATGGTGAAACGCTCCACCTTCGCCCATTCATACAATTTCTTCAAATTGATGAACTCCATGATCACACCGATAGAGCCCGTGAGGGTTCCCGCATTCGCGTACACATGTTTCGCACCCGCAGCCACGTAAAACGCGCCCGACGCTGCCACACTCTCCATGGAAACCACGAGTGGTTTTGGAAATGCTTTTACTGCTTCATAAATTTCTTGGGATGGCGCCACAGATCCGCCTGGAGAGTTCAAACGCAAAACTACTGCCTTGATGTCTTTCTCTTCTTCCGCAGCCTTCAACTGCTTCAAGATCTTATGTGAATCCATGATCACACCCTTGAGCTCAATCTCAGCAACGTACTCGCCGGATTTTCCAGACGAGAACACATCGTGCTCATTGTCCTTCCACATCGAGCCCTTCATCAGGAAATACACAAAAGAGAACACCAGGAACAATCCAAAGAGGACTGCTGAGATTCCGAGCACGATCGCGAGAGGATTCATGCTGTGCTTTTTGATTTCATTCACACGAACAGGTTGAACGGGATTCGACGGCGTCTGATTATCTTGATTTTGATCCATGAAGGAAATGGTAAGCCTAAACACAGATAATTTCATTTAAAATAAAGACTTACGCGCGATGAGTCTTGCGTTGCGACTGTGTGCGTTACGGTATTTTATTAATTCGTTGTGCTCCGAGTTTGCCCTTGAAGGATGTTTTGAGTTCGGCTATAAACAGATTTCCTCTATTTATTTATTCAGTTGCGTCCCTATCGTCTAGAGGCCTAGGACACTGCCTTTTCACGGCGGCGACCGGGGTTCGAATCCCCGTGGGGACGCCAAATTTTCTAACTTATTTAAATCACTCCAGAATCAGAACCTGAATCCGAAATGTTGTTGGAATTTCGTTGGAATATTTCCCAGAGAGAATCCACCACATCTGCATTCTTGTGAACATAACGTTCAGTGGACCTTGAATCACGATGCCCGAGTAGCATCGACACCAATCTTGGATTAGCGCCCTTGCCCGTAAGCCTCGTTGCAGACGTGTGACGAAGATCATGCATCCTTATTTCCGTAACGCCTGCTGCCCTGCAGGCCGTTTTCAGATCACGCGAGAGATGCTTCATGGAAATTCCATGGAACACCTCCAATTGCTTTGAAATTGGAGTTCCAGTGAACTGCTTCAGATCTTCGAGAGCCTGCTT
>Ga0206917_1096_pt1 | contig 23684 bp, 16 predicted proteins | sample Alteio_BWOrgHeat_68_FD_152931 | JGI IMG/M metagenome (GOLD analysis project Ga0206917, IMG submission 152931) | Enriched cells from forest soil in Barre Woods Harvard Forest LTER site, Petersham, Massachusetts, United States -... | ecosystem: Environmental > Terrestrial > Soil > Temperate forest >...
AGCAGCGCATCGGACGACCATTGGCCCGTAGCGGCGACGTAGAAATTGAACGGACCGGAGATGGGCTGCAAGCGGCTCGCCGTAGCATTGCCTTTGACGAAGCTTGTGCGCCCATTCGCGCGTGAGCGGCCGACATCGCTATTGTCATCCCAACCGAAGCCTTTCGACACTGTGCTTTCAACACGGTTGACCGCCGAGAGCGTGTCGATAAAATCATACGACCCACCAACGCGCAGCACGTGCAGCTTGTCGTCATACAGGCTGCTGCTCAGCGAGCTAACATCCGTTTTGCGGATATCGAAGCTGGCATTGCCATACAAATTCGATTGGCGCGAGCGGATGAATGGATGCGTCACCGCAGCGGAAAAAAGCTCGTCGCGGCCTTCCACATCCAGATCTTTAAGCGTATAGCCGGGGTGGGTGTGCGTGTATCCAGCGGAAAGCGCCAGCTTGGTACCTTCGCCATCCAGCTGCTCTTCATGCACGATCTGGCCGTAATAGAGTTCATCCGGCGATGTAGCGGAAACGCCGCGGAGTTGCGTGCGATCATATACACCCAGCATATTATTAGCATTCAACGTAAGGCCGCCTTCGACGGGGCCCATATAGCGCGTGCCGCGGTTATCCGCCGTGACGGCGCCGTCAAACGCTTTTTCATTCAGAGTAACGATGACATCCGATGCGCCCGGCGCGGTCACCGAAGGGCGGATCACCGCCGTGGCAGCCACACCCGGTAAGTCTTCCATCAAGAGCAGATAACGCTCAAGCGTCGCGGCATTCAGCGGCTTTGCTTCGCTGATTTTTTGGGCGTAAATATCAAGCAGAGCGGAGCTGCCACCGCGGCTTTTGTTGATGGTGACCTTGTCTACATAGCCTTCGATGATGCGGATTTTCACTACGCCGCGCGTAATCTCCTGCGGCGGCACGGAGGCGCGCGACAATATATATCCCGCGTTGCGATAACGCGCGGTGATTTTATCGGCGATTTCGTTGACGGTCTGCAGCGTCACTTCCTTGCCGATATACGCTTCGTAATCCGGCTTGAGTTGGTCGGGCGTGAAAACGGTGAGGTTTTCAAATTCAACGCCGGTCAGTTTGAACACCGCATCACCCTTCAGCCGTTTTTTATGCCCCTGCTCATCGGGCAGCGTGATAACGGATTCGCCGCCCACGGGCGGGCGCGCTTCTTCGATCTGCAAGCGCTCACTGGCGTGGCTTGGCTCGGTAACGGGCGGGCGCACCACTTGCGCCGCAGCGGCAAAAGGCAGCGCGCAAGCACACACAAGGCCGATAATCAAAACGGAACTTATGCTATGTTTATTCTGCATATACACATATTAGTAAGTGGCTAAAGCCGCTGCAGCATAGTATTGTTTTTACCTTAAAGCAAAAGAACAACCTAGCTTTTCCGCACTTCCATATGCGTTTTTTATATAACCTGAATTTAATTTTTGTGTGATGACGCTAGCCGCAGCCGCATTTATTTTCCGCTTTGCTCCCAGCCCTAATGGCCGGCTGCACCTCGGCCATGCATATAGCGCGCTACTGAATGCGAAACTGGCAGCGCGGCTTCACGGCCGGTTTTTGCTGCGGCTGGAGGATATCGATTCCACGCGCTGCACAACCGCGCTGGCGCAGCATTGCCTGGATGATCTCGCTTGGCTGGGCCTGACGTGGGAAACGCCGGTGCGCGCGCAATCCGAACATGGCGAGGATTATGCGGCGGCACTGGCAGCGCTGAAAAAACGCGGCCTCGTATATCCCTGCTTCTGCACCCGCCGCGAAGTGGCCGAGGCCAGCACGCAGTGCGACCCAGATGGTGCGCCGCTTTATCCTGGCACGTGCAAACGGCTTTCCGCAGGTGAAGTAGCACAGCGCCTGGCGGCCAACACGCCGCATAGCTGGCGGCTGGATATGGATAAAGCACTCGTCGCCGCGCCGGGGCCGCATTACTACCTGCGTTTTGCGCCGGACAGCATGCAAGAAGAGAGCGTAACTGCAAATCCGACCCGCTGGGGAGACGCGGTGCTGGCCCGCAAAGACATCGCACTACCCACCAGCTATCACCTCTCCGTGGTGGTGGACGATGCGCTACAAAGCATAACGCATGTGGTGCGCGGCGCCGACCTGGAAGCCGCCACTGATCTGCATGTGCTGCTGCAAACACTGCTCGGCCTGAAGACACCGCTCTATCATCATCATGCGCTGATCGAAAAGAATGGCGATAAGCTTGCAAAGAGCAAGGGGGGTGAGAGTTTGGAGGATTTACGAGCCCGTGGGGTGACGGCGCGGGAGGTGCGGGAGATGGTTGGCATGTAAATTATGGAAACAACAGCCCGTCTTCCTGCAGCTGCCGAGCATGGGAGGCAACTTTCTTGCGTTGCGCCAGGGTGGCGGACGGTATCGGCAATGGGGCTATGAATTGCTTATTAGCTGAACGGTAATCGCCCCGGAATGGTTTTGATATATGACGGAAAACAAAGTTGCAGACGGGTGAATTAAGTATGCCTGCAAGGTAAAACAAATCCATACCTTCGGCAGGTTGAACGCCGCCGACATCCACATTATCCAAGTAATAGCGGGCGGGTTCATCCGCATAGCAACCCAGATTGGCTACAAGGCGGGGGATTAGCAGCTTAACGATTTCCTGTTTATCCAGATTCTGGTGGCGGCCAAAACGATACCACTGGTCATCAGCAAACGCGCCATCTTCACGTTTCCGCAATTCTTTTTCATAGGATTTCAGATATGCCCGGGCTTTGGGATATTTCTTTGCAAAAAAGTCCGCATCTATCAGCTTCACACCGTCTTTTGTAATATGATAAGGAAACAACAGGTAGGTATCCGTTGCCGGTTCGATATAGCGCTTGGTCTCCGTGCCGGATACCAGCGGCTTCATCACTTCATCTTCAATATCCACCTCATAAGGAGACGGCTTGTTTTTGCTTCCTTTGGGCGGTTTAGGGTGGCAGCGGTATTTACCGGGAGCGATACGTTCCATGTGGTAGATATGGTCGGCACTGGTCTGGATGCCTACAAATATATTTTCAGTATTTCCCGGATCATCCAGCCGGGTACAGGTGGCGGAGAGTTTATCAATCAATGCCCGCTCTTTTCCCGTTAGCAGCAGCCAGCGCTCGCCAAATTCCAGACGTTTATAAGGCAAAGCGGCATCTTTTCCTGCCCAAGGATTTTCCGGTAGGACACCATCCGGTGCGAAGGCAATTTTAACCGAGTCATTGGGTTGCCGCGTATAAAATTGCAGGGAGGTGTAGATGGTTGCCTCCTCAAATACCTGATAGGACTTGAAATCAATCCACCCTTCCAACTGGCGAGTATGGCGCAACATGCCACGCAAGGCTTCGCCATATTCATTCACTGTCCATAGGCTAGGCGCGATATAACCCATGCGCCCCATTTCATTGAGAAGCGACAAGCCTTTTTCGATGAATGGTAGATACAGGTCAAAATTGCCGGATTGTGTGCTTTCATACGGGACACCCCAGCCATGCCCGTCTTTCAGATACGACGCCATGTCCGCATGTACCTTACGGAAGTTTTGCAATTTCACATAAGGCGGATTGCCCACCACTATGTCAAATCCCCCATCTTCCTTACCATCCGGGAATACCGCTGGGAATTTTTGCTTCCAATCGAAGGTGTTGACACGTTCTTTTTGTTCCTCGTCATACACCGCGAGATTGGCCTGGCCTTTATAGAAATCATCGTCAATCAGGCTATTGCCCGTTCGTACCGTTTGATCGAGGCTCGAAAGCGGCTTGTCTCCGCTGGCGGTATGCAGCCACAGGGCAAGTTGCGCGATTTCCACCGAGGCAGGATTAATATCCACACCATACACATTGTTTTTGAGAATATCCCGGATCAACGAATAATCATCCGTGCGGGTGTTATCGTCGGTTACATCGCGCCGTACCGCCTGGACGCGGTGCCATTCATCCACCAGATAGCGCAGCGTAGTAATCAGGAACGCGCCGGAGCCGCAAGCCGGGTCTAACACTTTAAGGGTTTTCAGGCGGGCGGCATAAGCATCCAACGCTGCTTTGTCCGGCAGTTTATCCGCCGCCCAGCCGCATTCCTCCCGTATTTCATCCAACCTCGTGCCTACCGTTTCTTTGACGATGCGCTCCACCACCCATTCCGGTGTGTAATACACGCCATCGCGCTTGCGCTTACTTTCCTTATTGATGGAAAGAAAGCCGTCTGCCTCCGCTTCAAGGATTTCCAATTCGGTGATGGATTGCTCGAAAATACGTCCCAGCGAATACAGCCCCAGGCTTTTGGAAGGCTCCCGGATAACACCATACCCCTTATCGCCATGCGCATGTACGGATTCCGAGGCATAGTTATATGCGGCGCAAAGATAAAGCAGCGTTTGCTTATAGCTGTACAGACTACCTTCATTCTGCCCCTGTCCTGGCTGACAGAAAATATAATTTGGAACATGCAGCTTTTCCAAATCTTCGTCCGCCTTAAATAGCCCACCATTAAACTGATTGATGGATTTCCCCCCGAAGGCTTTACCTTCGTTCATCGCGTGAAACAGGGCAATGAGCCGCCGCCAGATGGTGTCCGCTGCCGGATCGAAATATTGATCCTTGCTTTCATGAATAAGGAAATCGCGGAGTATCTTGGGCGGAAAACTCAGCGCCTGCCCCATATCTTCGCAATAGAAAATAAAAATGCAACGATCCAGAATCTTCTGGGCAAGCCTTACCAACCGGCCTTTGGTATGCGGCCAGCCTGGGTTGCTTTCGATCATCGTGTTAAACAGACGCTCACGAAAAGCTCGGTATTCGGCATAGAAGGTATTTTCCAGTTCTTTCTGCTGCACCCACTGGCGGGCGATAAGCTGGGCAAGGTGCGGACGGCCTCCGGTGGTAAGCAGCGTGTCGCGGTGGAATATCTTATAGAACAGAAACCGCTCGAAACGCGCATCTTCACCCTGTGCAAGCAATCCGTTTCCCTGAAAAAGGTCACGCGGCTGGATGACAAAACGCATATATTGCTGGGGCGCTCTGTCATACCAGTAAAGTCGGAATTCGTTCATATCAGTAACGATGCCCCAGGTGGGCAAGACTGATTCATTGCCAAACATCTGCCGCCGTGCTGCTGCAAGATAATCCAGGCATTGCTTTACTGGGGAACGGGTGTTTTTCCGGCTTTTCTGCGGCGCGTCCAGGGATGATTTAATGTCCTTGAATTCGCATAGTATCTGCGGAATAGCCGGTACACCCTCGCGGGCAAACCAGCCTGCGGCTAAATCCGCCGCACCAGTTCCGCCTTTCTCACCCGCGCCTTTTATCGAAAATTTGGGGTGTAGCGTATGACCTTCTTTTGTAGGTTCTTTGCCCGAAAAGGAATGTCCCCATATTTCGCAAAAGAATGTTTGCAGGAAAGCGGCTTCATCAGTGGTTTCCTTATGATCCTGCCGTTTTGCCCAGGCGCGTAGGTTTGCTTCCGTTACCGCCTCCTGGCCGGATTTTTTGTATGCCTCATATTCCAGCGCCCAAACGGAGCGCAGGAAGTGTCTGCCGATAAATTCCGAGCGGCTATCAAAGGCCATGCGGCGATCATCCTCTTAATACCGGCTGACAATAGCCCAGCAACGTGGAATGTAAATAAAACAAATTGTTTATTTACCGCTGCATACGGCGCTGCATTTCCGCCACGATGATATTGTCCGACACATGGCTTATATCGGTATTGCCCTTGCCGATGGCGTTGATAACGTTCCGGCGCTTGTAATCATTCAGGACGCCATAGGAATTATAGCTCGTGATGGCGTGTTCATGGCCGATATTCTGACTTATCGCCTTGAATTCCATCTGGCTACAATACTCCATAGCCCAGATAATCAACATTTTGCGAAATGAATGCGGGTTGTAATAAGGCAAGCCCACCAGCGTGAACCCGTCGCGGAATATCTGACGCACGGGCGTGGCATTCGCCCAATGCTCGCGGGATAACCCCGTCACTGCAAATTGCAATGTTGTCGGATCGCACGTCACCGCCTGTTTCGGGAATATCGGATCGTCCGGCTGGAATCCCAGCTCGCGCCCCGCATAATCCAGCCATTCCATTACTATGTCCTGCCACAGCGGATCGAAGGGCATAAAAAAGGTGGAGATTGCCTTGCGGTTTTTGGTTTTCACATGCTTAGGGTCTTGCCATACCTCCTTTTTTGCCCTGTCCACGTCTTTCATTTTCAGGCTTATTAGGGCAGCGTCGCGTACCCCGGTAAGCGCCATGAACGCAATAACTGCCCTGTCGCGGCGTTCTATCTCCGTGCCGTGCGGCATGGCTTCCAGCACTTTATGCACGTCCTTAATATTCGGCGCAGGCCGTTCCTTTGTGGCGCGTCCTGCCCGTTCTGCATTATTGGAAAGCCGGAGATAAGAAGCAGCCCGCCCGTCCACCTTGCGGATATATTGGGGGTGTATCGCCAGCCAGCCGAAAAAATCCCGTAGTATTTTAAGCGTGGATCGTACCGTGGACAGGCTCAGTAATTCCCCATTGCTATTTTCCTGCTTTACCAACCAGCGCTTGAACCCCTTGGCCTGTTCCGTGTCAACGGCGGCAAAATCGCGCCTGCCCGTGTAATGCTCAAATAAGTTTATGGCTTTCCATACGGCATCCGCCGTGCGCTGTTCGCGGTAATCATCATGCAATAGCAAGTCTTCATACTGCTTTTTGAGGCGCTCATTTAGTGCGTTATATTCAGGCATCATTACCCTCCGTCTGTAGTGAACATTCACGGTACGCTGGATGCACACCTCTATGTTGCCCCGTGGCATCGTTTAGAAATATTACCAGCGGGTGATTTTCTGTCCAATCCGCGCCCCGGATATTCCTGTTCATGACGCCACCGCATTCAGGACAGAGTGCCTTAAAGCATATGCAGCCGTTAGGAAGGTGGGTTATAGTTGCGCTGCCCACTTTCGGGGTGCGAGGAGACTTGCACGGAAAACAAAATGCCTCATAGCTGGCGCAGGGTTTTTTCCTGCTCGTCTTCAGTTTTTCGATAAACGCCCTTAAATCATTGCTATGGATAAGATGCGGACGGGTGTTAGGAATGCGCTTAAGCCCATCCTCTCGTATCCAGCGCCGTACCGTGGCAATGTCGACGCCAAATAAATCCGCCACCTGTTCGACATAATAACTGTAGTTAGCTTTTATGAGGCGCGTGTTATGGTTACGCTTCTTTTTCACCGCCAGCCCCGCAGTTCATTATGCTGGTTTATCGGCATTTTCAATCAGGGCGCGTATATCCTCCGCCCGCCATGCGGTAATGCGCTCGCCCAGTTTTACTGGCTTGGGATAGCGCCCGGACTTAACACCCGCCCACCATGTGGATTTGCTCACGGGTATAAAGCTGAGAACGGCAGGAAGGCGGACAAAACCAGTTTGTGGTAGGAATAGTTCTAATTGCATGATTACCTCGTTTGTTAAAGAGTAACCACAATTAGCCACGTCCAGAGGCGTTGGAATAGCTGGACGGGTTCAGAAAACTTACCCACTTACATTTATTGAACGGGTAGGATGGTTTGCAGACAGACTCAGTACTAAGTCATTGAAAAGGCTAACAAAACTTGGTGGTACGATTTGCAGTTTTACTGCCTCGGCGCACCACCCCTTGTTTCCCAGTTCGCAACTTTTGTAACCTCCTCTATACCTAGCTCGTTATGCGTACCATCTTCTTTTATCAGTCCATAGGCAGAAGCATGTATTCGTAGCCACTTCTCAATCGCTTTTTTTGGCTTCTTAGATTTGCTATCGCTAAGTTCCATACTAATCGCTTTCCAAACATCCACCGCAGCAGCAAGTTTGGGGGAATAGCATGGGTGGCCTTTATCCAAAAATTCCGGCGTATTTGCAGTGTTGGCAGGGAAGAAGAAACCACTTTTAATACCGCGCTGCATTAGCCATTGTCTTATATCTCTAACCCTTACGGTAGTCAGGTTAATATCCAACTCGTATGCAATTTTTGTGCTGAATGCTATAGGTGTGGTCTGCAGAACATCTTCAATATGCGACTTCAACATGTTACGCCGGATTGTGGCGGCTAATTCATACGAATTAATAGCATTAATGAGAGCTGTTTTAGCAGCCTCATAGCCAACGGGCTGTTTATCATAGTCCCATGCTTCAATATCGCTATCCCCTGAGGGGTCTAAGTCTAGGATCAGAAGCGTAGCCTGCCGCACAGACAATTCATCACATAGCCGCCAGTAATCTAAGCTTTCCATATACTATGCTCTGACTGGTGCTGGTTTCGCCCGCACGTCAGACTCCACACCCTCTAAATAATCCGCCCACCATTGCATCATTTTGCGGCGTTCGGGTAAATACTGCGCATGGTTGTAAGACGCTCGTATCTTGTTGCGCTCCGCATGGGCAAGCTGGCGCTCTATATGGTCAGGCGGGAAGCCATGCTCGTTAAGTATAGTGGAGGCCGTGGCGCGGAAGCCATGCCCGGTGGCACGGGAATGGTATCCCATACGGTATAAGGCATAAAGCAACGTGTTTTCGCTGATGAATTGGATAGGCCTGCGCTCATTCGGGAACACATAGCGCCACTTACCATTGAGTATTTTCAGCTCTTTCAGGATTGTGAGCGCCTGCTTGGAGAGCGGCACGATATGGTTTTCCTTCATCTTCATGCGCTCAGCAGGAATGCGCCATTCGGCCTTCTCAAAGTCGATTTCCTGCCATTCTGCCCCGCGCAGCTCCGTGGTGCGGACAAAGGTGAGTAGCAGCAGCTTCAAGGCCATCTTGGTCTGGTGGCCCTCATACGCCTCTAGTTTGCTTAGGAATTCCGGCAACTCATCTGCTTTTAGGTGGCTGTAGTGCTTTCGCTTGGGCGTGGCAAGTGCCATTTTCAAATCAGCGGCGGGGTTGCGCTCCGCACGGCTGGTGGCAACAGCATATAGAAACACCTGCCCACAATTCTGTTTCACCCGGTGGGCAGTCTCAAGCGCTCCCCTGCCCTCCACCAGCCGGAGCATGGAAAGCAGCTCAGCGGCGGCGATGTCTGCAATAGGACGCCTGCCAATGCGGGGAAATACGTCCTGTTCCATACTGGTCATTACTTTACCTGCATAGTTCTCAGACCATGCATTCAGGCGGCTTTTGTGCCATTCGCGCGCAATTGCCTCAAAGGTATTCTCACTATTTTGCACGGCCAGCCGCTTGGCTTCTTTCTTCACCTCGCCGGGGTCGTTCCCCGCCGCCAGCACTTTACGGGCTTGATCGCGACGCCCACGAGCATCTGCAAGGCCGACGTCGGGGTATACGCCAAAGGCAAGGCGCTTTTCCTTCCCTGCGAAGCGATATTTCATGCGCCAGTATTTGCTGCCGTTAGGCATGACCTCCAAATATAGGCCACCGCCGTCAGTAATCTTGCGGGGCTTGGATTCCGGCTTTGTGTTTTTGCAAGCGGCATCGGATAGTGGCATGGGGGCATCTTTCCTGCGGCGGGTTTCACATGCCCCCATTTATGCCCCATGCTGGGGGCATATGTCAATAAACCCTCCTGGACGGCATCGGCCAAAAAAACCGCTTAAACCGGCCTTTTTTCTATACTGTATGAACTATTTTGGATTGTGCTGGACGGGGAACTGGTGGAGGCGACAGGAATCGAACCTGCGACATTCTGCTTGCAAAGCAGATGCTCTACCAACTGAGCTACGCCCCCAATAATATACCGCCTGCTTTGCCTATTATATAGACGCTGCAGGCTTCGCCTTTCGCTTTGGGCAGATGCTCTACCAACTGAGTTACGCCCCCAATATCGTTCGGCAGACCGGGATATATATAATTTAAATATCCGCGAAGCAATGGGTTTCCGCAACTCCGCCCGGATGCGTCACTGCGCCTTTTTCCGCCGGGCCGACGGCTTGGGCGTATTTCCATAAGGCACCTGAATTATAATCCGTTTTTCGGGGTTTCCAGGCAGCGCGGCGGGTGTTGAGCTCGGCGTCGGTCAAGTTTACGTGGATAGTGCGGGCCTCGGCGTTGATGGTGATCGTGTCGCCGTCTTTGAGCAGGCCGATGGGGCCGCCCAGCGCCGCTTCCGGGCCGACATGGCCGATGCAAAAGCCCCGCGTGCCGCCGGAGAAGCGGCCGTCGGTGATAAGCGCCACTTTTTCGCCCATGCCTTGGCCGTATAGCGCGGCCGTGGTGGCGAGCATTTCGCGCATGCCGGGGCCACCGCGCGGGCCTTCGTAGCGAATGACCAGCACTTCGCCTTCTTTATATTTATGTTGCTCGACGGCGGCGAACGCTTCCTCCTCGGAATCAAAACAGCGCGCCGGACCGGAGAATTTTAGATGTGCAAGGCCGGCGACTTTGACGATGCAGCCTTCCGGCGCCAGGTTGCCCTTCAAGGTGACCACGCCGCCTTCAGCGCGGAACGGCTTGTTGTGGGGACGCACTACAGGCTGCTCAGGGAATGCCACGGATTTCAAATTCTCGGCCATGGTTTTGCCGGTCACGGTGAGGCAATCGCCATGCAAGAAACCACCATCGAGCAGCGTTTTCAGCACGATCTGCACGCCGCCTGCCTCGTATAAATCCTTCGCCGTATATTTTCCGCCGGGCATTAAATCCGCCAGATAGGGCGTGCGTTTGAATATTTCGCCCACCGCATGCATATCAAAATCAATTCCCGCTTCGTGCGCGATAGCGGGCAAGTGCAGTGCCGCATTAGTCGAGCCGCCGGTGGCTGCAACAACCGCCGCCGCATTTTCGAGCGCCTTGCGGGTGACGATGTCGCGCGGGCGAATTTTTTCCTTCAGCAAATGCATCACCGCTTCGCCGGAATCAAAACAGAACCGGTCACGGGATTCATAAGGAGCGGGCGCACCTGCCGAGCCGGGCAGCGCCAGCCCGATCGCTTCGCTCACGCACGCCATCGTATTGGCGGTGAATTGCCCGCCGCAGCTGCCTCCGGAGGGGCATGCGGCTTGCTCCAATTCCTTCAATTCCGCTTCGCTCATGCTGCCGGCGCTGTGCTTACCGACACCTTCGAACACGTCTACCACCGTGACTTCGCGGCCTTTGAATTTGCCGGGCAGAATCGAGCCGCCATATATAAAGACGCTGGGCACGTTGAGCCGCACCATCGCCATCATGAGGCCCGGCAGCGATTTGTCGCAGCCGGCAAGGCCCACCAGCGCGTCGTAACAATGGCCGCGCATGGTCAGTTCCACCGAATCGGCGATTACCTCGCGCGAGACCAGCGAGGATTTCATCCCCTGATGGCCCATGGCGATGCCGTCGGTAACCGTGATTGTCGTAAATTCGCGCGGCGTGCCGCCGCTGGCCGCTACACCTTTTTTCACCACCTGCGCCTGGCGGGCGAGCGTGATGTTGCACGGCGCCGCCTCGTTCCATGTCGTCGCCACGCCCACCAGCGGCTGGTTGATCTGCGCTTCGCCGAGGCCCATGGCGTACAGATACGACCGGTGCGGCGCACGTTCCGGGCCTTCGGTCACGTGACGGGAAACGAGGGTAGATTTACCGAATTTCTTTGTCATGGGCCGCATCATACCTGTTTTTAGAGGGATTTCATCATAATCCATTCGCGGTCCACCACCGGGCCGATGGGTGGGTAGTCGTATTCCGCGACTTTGCTGTAGCCATGGCGCTTATAAAAACCCTGAGCGGGAAAATTACCGGACCATACGCCTAGATAGAGCGCGCCGGCCCCCTGGCGGCGGGCAACAGTTTCGACTTTGGCCAGTAGCGTAGCACCCAGACCTTTACCTTTATGTTCCCGCGCCACATAAAGCCGCCGCAACTCGGCCGTCTCCTGCGGGGCGGGGTGCGGCAGGCCGTAGGGGCTGAATTGCGCATAGGCGATGAGGTCCCCGCTCTCCTCCACCACCCAAATTTGCTGCGCAGCATCGTGCAGCAATTGCGCGAAGGTTTTCTCATCATAATACGCGTCTAAAAACGCCGCCAGATCAGCGGGAGCGTAATGTGTGAAGGTGTGCATAAAACATTGCCGCGCGAAAGCGGAAAGGCGGGGTGCGTCAGCGGGCAAAGCGGGGCGGATAGGAAGCAAGGTGCTCATCAAACAGTGTATATATAAATAACCTTAGGGGGAGTCCACCCGGAAGCCAACGAATTGCCAAGGGCTGTCAATGGTATTTTGTACAATAATCGCTTTGAATACCACGTTACTCTTCTCGTATTCTCCATAACAATTATATGTTACCTGCGTATATCCCGGATCTCCTCTAAGGGTGGGGCCAAAAAATTTTATATCGTCAATATAGCAGGAAACTGCACTTTTTAATGGACCGACCTCAGATAGAATTTTCTTAAAATCCGCTTCGGCCTGCGGCGTTTCCAGTTCTTTCAGCAAGCGGGGATGCGCACGTTTTTTTAATTCTGCGATATCCCAATCGTGGACGATGGCCGCCACCGCAGGCGAAACATATTCGCCGGCCTGCGTTTTCACTTGCTCTGTGGTCGGATGCGTAAACGAACCGGTGCGATAAAATAAATACGCAATGCCTATAAAGCCGATCAATACTAAAATCCCCAGGATTTTTAGTATTGCCTTAAACCACTTCATTTCCCGCTATTCCCCGTTGCTCAGGCGCTTCACTTCACGCTCGACAATGCGCTCGACCATGCTGGCTAGGTGGGTGTCGAGCCATTCTTTCATCATCGGGCGGAGCAGTTCGATCATCAGATCCTCAACCACGATGCCGGAGCGGAAATTCATCAGATCCTGCGCCGCTTGCTGGGGAGAAGGCATTTGCGACAGCTTGCGGAAGGCAGCAGAGGCTTCCTTCGCAACCATGTCAGACAGCAGCGTGTCCTTCGCGGGGGCGGTATAAGCATATTCGGAGGTGTGCGTGGCGGGCGCGGGTGGTGGTGTAAATGTCATTTCATCTCGTGTGGGTTCGTGCATGGGGGCCGGGCCGGGCGCAATCATAGATTCCACCGACTGCGTATTTTCTTCAATGCCTTTGGCAAGCGCACTTTCGATGCTGGCCAGCACATCCACCGGGCCTTCGCCGCTAGCGGGCGTGGCGATGCTTTCCGTGGTACCGTCGTCGCGCACCATTTGCGTGAGTTCCAGCACTTCGGAGCTGATAGGCGCGGATTTTTCCTGGCCTTCGGGGGTTTTCTCTTCCTCGGCGATGATGCGACGGATGGATTGGAGAATCTCCTCCATCGAGGGGTCGTTATCGGCAGCTTGAGGCTTGGCTTCGGCCATTACGTGCTCCTGAGGTACGCATCCACGCGCGCATACGCGAAACTGTATTACAGCTATACTTAATAAATCGTTAGCGCAATATCCTAGAAACAAAACCGAGCAGTTTTATGACGTGTTTAAAAACCGAGCGGTAACCATTTCACGTGGTCGTAATGCGCCTCGGGATCGTAAAGCTCCACCGGCAGTGATAGATGCGCCGCGGTAAGTTGCCCGGTTGCGGCGAGCAGGCGGTAGGCTTGAATGATGCGGGCGCGGCGGGCGCGCACTAAATCCACCTGGCGGGAAAATAAATCTTGTTCGGTGTTGAGTACATCGAGCGTGGTGCGCGTGCCGGCGTCGTATTCCTCACGAATACCTTTGAGCGCCGTTTCCGCTGAGGAAGCCGCCTCCTCCGCCGAGCCGATCACGGCGATCGAGGCTTGGTAATCATGCCAGGCATGCGCCGCGTTTTCAGTGGCAGCAGCGCGCGCATCGAGCGCGGTAAATTTTGCCTGCTCGCGCGCATCTTTCGCCGCACGCACTTTCGCATATTCGGAACCGGACTGATAGAGCGGAATTTTCACATTCAGCGTCAGCGAATCATCGTCATAGTCGCGGATACCGGGGAACAGCTCGCCCTGGCTGCGCGCCATAGAACCGACCAGCGCCACCGAAGGCAAGAGCGTGGAGATGCGCTGATCCACATCCGCATCGGCCGCTTTTTCATTGAATTGCGCCGCCACGACATCCGGAAACGCGCCGGTTGCTTGGGCGCTAGCGTCCTCCAGTGTGGCGGGCAATTGCGGCAGATGTTCTTCCGGCAATTCGAACTCACCCGGCGGGTAGCCGACGACGCGGGTGAAGGTAGCGCGCGCCGCCTCTACATCGCTTTGCGCCTGGGCGAGTGTGGCCTGGGCGGAAGACAGGCGCGAATCGGCCTGCGCAACATCCGTGCCCGTCAGCGTTCCGGCATCATGGCGCGATTGTACGGCGCTTTGTTGCTCACTTAGCACTTTCACATTCGCTTCCGCTAGCCGCAGCACCGCCTGCGCCTGCGCCAAATCCACATAGGCGCTCACCGCGCCATACAGCACGCCCTGCTCCGCCGCCAGCAGCTGCGCGCGGCCTGCTTTCACGCGCTCACGCGAGGCTTTAAGCTCCGCCATCGTACCTCCGCCTTTGAACAGCGGCTGGTTGACTTGCAGTTCCTTGGTTTGCGTCTGCGAATAAATCCAAGACGATCCACTTACGCTCTGGCGCTGCCGCCCGCGGTCAAACTCCGCGCCAATATTGGGGCGAAAACCCGAGGCCGCCTCCGCCACACCTTCATCGAGCCCGCTCAAATGCTCGCGCTCGGCCTTGAGCTGTGGATTGGTATTGTAGGCAGAGGAAAGCGCCTGGGTGAAGGCGTCTTGCGTAGCAGCCGGAGCGGGTGCGGGTTGCAGCGCGTCTTCTGCGAAGGCCGGAGCCGCAGCGAATATCAGCAGCAGAGCAAGGCGCTGCCGCATGGCGTTTAGAACACGAAACCGGCAGGGCGCTCAAACCCCGGCAGCAGCGGCACATTGGCGCCCGCGCCGGTTTTGCGCATGATCTGCCCGTTGAGATGCGTATAGACCACCACTTGGCCCAGCCCGCCCGGCACACCCGGCGCAGCTTTGTCGCCCGCCCGGCGCTCGACCGCCACCAGCCGCCCGCCATCGGCGAGCTGCGCCAGCAGCGCTTCCGGCGGCGCGCTGATCGCACCTTCGAGGAGAATGACATCATACGGCGCATGGGCCGGCGCGCCTAGAGTCAGCGCAGCTTGCACAAGGCGCACGGTGGAAAACGTGCTGAGTTCGCGCTGCGCCGTGCTCATCATCGCCGCATCGCTCTCGCAGGCCACCACACTGCCAGCTAAATGCGCCAGCACAGCCGTGGAATAGCCAAATGCGCAGCCCACATCCAGCACGCGGTCTTCCGGCTGAATTTCAGCCAGTGCCAGCAGACGCGCAAACGGCAGCGGCGCCATTAGAAACCGGCCGTTGCCGAGCGGCAATTCATCGTCCACATAGGCCGCGCCTTTGAGCGCTTGCGGCACGAAATCCTCGCGCGGCACGGCGTCCAGCGCCGCCAGCAGGCGGGCATCATGAATTTCGTTTGTCATCAATTGGCTAAGCGCCATGTTTTTGCGGGCAGACGACTGAGGCATGGGCGTTTCCTTTACTGTACCGATGGGTTTACCAATAACCGATTTACGCCGCTTTGGAAAGGGCAATTGTGACTTTCTCATCATCCAGCGCATGCTCAGCCATGAACGTCCCCTTCGCCTCCCCCACATTCAGCGAAACCGCCAGCGTCTGCTCGCGAATATAGGGCGCATGCGCCGCCACAGCAGCCGCAAGCCCCGGCGCCGCCGTAAGCGTGAGCGCGATGCGGTCCGACACGTTAAGGCCGGCGTCTTTGCGCGTTTGCTGAATGAGGCGCACCAAGTCACGCGCGAGGCCTTCCGCGGCAAGTTCGGGCGTGACCTGCGTATCCAGAATCACCAGCGCGTCATTGGTGGAGAGGGCCTGCGCGCGGTCTTTATATTCCGGCTTGGGTTCAAGCTGGAGCGTATATTCCTCCGGCAACAATTCCTCCCCGCAAATCTCTACACGACCACCCGGCAATTGCTTCCACTCGCCTTTTTTGGCGGCGGGGATGATTTGCTTCATTTTTTCGGGCAGGCGCTTGCCGAGGATAGGGTTGTTGAGTTGCAGCTTGAGTGTGGCGTAATCAAGCACATACATATCGCCTTCAGAAATTTCCTTTATGTTCAACTCCGACTTAATAATATCCGCAATCATATGCCCGTATTTTTTCTTCCATTCGTGCGCAATATCAGAATTGGTGACAACTTTAATATTTTTAAGAGGCTGTCGAACACGAATATTCTGCTTATTCCTAATGGCGAGCGCCGCATTGCAGATATCCTGTACACGATCCATATCTTGCATCAATTCGTCATCGCGAGCAGCCTCTTGGCTGCGTGGCGATCCAGGCTGGATTGCTTCGGCTTCGCCTCGCAATGACGGGAAGTCGGTGAGATGCACACTCTCCTCCCCCGTCAGCCCCTTATAAATCGCCTCGGTGGTCAGCGGCAGTAGCGGCGCGGCGGCTTGGCACATCGTAACCAGCACCGTATAGAGCGTGTCATATGCCGCCTGCTTGCTTGTCCGGCGAAGCCCATCGGGCGAAGACGGATCGGCGTCGTTATTTTCACTCCAAAACCGCTCTTTGCTGCGGCGGATGTACCAATTATTGAGGGCTTCGAAGAAGGCGGAGATGGCTTCGGTTGCGCCGGGCGTATCATATCCGTCCAGCGCTGCGCGCACGGCTTCCACGGCCTGTTTGCACTTGGCGAGGATATAGCGATCCATGATATCCGCTGAATCGGTGGCGAGCTTCGCCTTCACCCCGTCCGCATTGGCATACATGCAGAAGAAATTATAGGCGTTCCAGATCGGCTTGATGCTAAGCCGCACCACGTCGCGGATAAATTTGCCTTCGGGGTCCAGGTATAGCTCGCTGCCGCGCATGACGGGTGAGGCAAGCATGAACCAGCGCAGCGCGTCGGCGCCGAAGCGCTCGAAAATCTCCTTCGGGTCAGCGTAGTTATTGAGGCGTTTGCTGAGTTTTTGGCCTTTGTCGTCCAGCACCACGCCGTGGCAGATGCAATGCAAAAACGGCGGCCGGTCGAACAGCGCGGTGGACAGCACCATCAGCGTGTAAAACCAGCCGCGTGTCTGCGCGACATATTCCACGATGAAGTCGGCCGGGAAATGGTCCTCGAACCATTGCTTATTCTCAAACGGGTAATGCGCCTGGGCATAGGGCATCGAGCCGGACTCGAACCAGCAGTCGAACACATCCTCTACACGCTTCAATGTATGTGCCGAATTTTCCGGGTCGGGCGCGGTGAGTTCATCAATAAACGGCCGGTGAAGATCTTCAACTTTTACTTTAAAGAATTCCGATAATTCTTTGATTGAACCGAAAACATACAGCTTACTGCTTTTCGGGTTTGTCGAGCGCCACACAGGGATCGGCGTGCCCCAAAAGCGGTTGCGCGAGATGGACCAGTCGCGCGCATTCTCCAGCCATTTGCCGAATAAGCCGTCGCGGATATGGTCCGGAATCCAGTGGATGTGCTGGTGGTTGAGCTCCACCATGCGGTCCTTGAACGCACTCACCTGCACATACCAGCTCGGCAATGCACGGTAAATCAGCGGCGTGTCGGTGCGCCAGCAATGCGGGTAGTTGTGCTTGATGGTTTCCTGGCGGATGAGATGGCCATGGGCTTTCAGCCATAGGATGATGCGGTCATTAGCCAAGCCAAACTGGCTGCCGCCGGGCTCAGCGATCACGTTGAGGCCTTTTAAGGATAAGGATTCAGGGGTCAGGATTCGGGATTCAGGGGCAGCGCCCTTCCCTAAATCCTGAATCCCGAATCCTGACCCCTCGAGATCGAAGATCTCACTTGTATACCGCCCCGCGTGGTCCACCGGGCAGACGAGTTCGATACCCTCAGCCTCGCAGACGCGCTGGTCGTCCTCACCGAAGCCGGGCGCCATGTGGACGATGCCGGTACCGTCGGTGTCGGTCACGAAATCCGAGCCGTTGAGAATGCGGAAGGCGTTGGGGTGGTCGGAAAAATAGGGGAAGAGCGGCTGATAGGTTTGGCCGGGCAAATTCGCGCCGGTCATGCCGAGCGTATTCCAATAATCCTCCGCGGTGAGGATGCAATACGGCCCGGTGCCGCCGCGCAGCTCAATTTCTTTTTCATAGATGAAGCCAAGCCGGGTGAGCATTTTGCGGCATTTGTCATTGTTGGGCATGGCGCCGGCGACGACTTGGTCCAATTTATGATATGCGAAGGCGCGGTGCAGCCAGGCGTGGCAGAGTTCCTGCGCGTAAGCCTGACCCCAGAAATCTGGGTGCAGCGCAATGCGCCATTCGCTTTGCGGCGGGCGGGTTTTGTCAAGCTGGCGAATGGTCAGGCCCGTGCGGCCGATGAATTTGCCGGTGGCTTTCTCAAACACCGCCCACTGGCTATAGCCGTGCTCGTTGTTCTGCTTGATGAAATTGGCCATGTGCCCGCGCACCTGCTCGGGCGTTTCCATGCCGTCATACGTTGTTTTGGCGACTTCGGGGTGCAGATGCAAATCCATCAGCAGCGGCATGTCTTCTTCCGTGAACGGGCGCATGGTGCAGCGCGCCGTCTCCAGCTTCTCCTGCAGTTTGAAGGTGGAGGCATAACCCGCCAGCGCATTGGCGCCCAGAACATAGCACGCATCCTCATGCACCACATTCGTGTAATGCAGCGCGCTATTGACGGCGAGCGCGAGGTTAGACGGCAATGTCCACGGCGTGGTCGTCCAGGCCAGGATATTATAGGCCTTGCAGCCCTCCGGCGCTTTTTCGGGTTTGTTGTTTAGTGTGAAGGCCACCGTGATCGCTTTGTCCTCGCGCTCGCGATACGCATTGTCCAGCCGCGTTTCGAAATTGGACAGCGGCGTTTCCGCGGCCCAGCTATAGGGCATCACGCGATAGGCCTCATATACCCAGCCTTTGTCATAGAGCTGTTTGAATGCCCACAGCACGGATTCCATATAGGGTGTGTCCATGGTTTTATAATCGCCCTGGAAATCCACCCAGCGGGCCTGGCGGGTGACGTAATATTCCCATTCATGGCTGTATTTCATCACGCTCTGGCGGCAATGCGCGTTGAATTTCTCGATGCCGAATTTTTCAATCGCCACATGGCCGGAGATGCCCAACTCCTTCTCCGCGCCCATTTCGGCGGGCAGCCCGTGACAATCCCAACCGAAGCGGCGCTCGACGCGCTTGCCGCGCATCGTCTGGTAACGCGCCACCGCATCTTTCACGAAGCCGGTGAGCAGATGGCCGTAATGCGGCAGGCCGTTGGCGAAAGGCGGGCCGTCATAGAAAATAAACTCATCGCCCGTGCGCGCTTCTACGCTTTTGCGGAACGTGCCGTCTTGTTTCCAAAACGCCAGGATTTCCTCTTCCAGCTTGGGAAAATCCGGGTTGGGGTCGATATCGGGATAGTGTTTGGTCATAAGGACCTAAACGTAACGGTAGCCACGCAAAAGTGCAAAAAAATTATTGTAGTAAATTACACAGAGGCCTAAAGCTGACCTTATGCACATCGACACACAACTCTCAGAACTAGGCACCGCGCCGGAGGAATTCGGCGGCGTGGTGAATATGCCGCCGTGCCGCGCCTCCACCATCCTATTCAAAAACTTGAAGGATTTTGAAGCGGGCGAGCGCGGTGAGTGGCCGCTGCCGACCTATGGCCGCTACGGCAACCCCACGCAGGTGGCGCTGGAGGAAGCATTGGCCAAACTATGCAAGGCGGACCACGCTATTGTGACCGCTTCGGGCCTGGCGGCGATTGTGGCGGGTATTTCGTCCTGCGTCAGCGCCGGCGACCATATTTTAGTGACCGACGCCATTTACGGCCCGGCGCGCCGCTACTGCGACCATGAGCTGAAAAAATTCGGCGTCGAGGTGACGTATTATGACCCCACGATTGGCGGCGGCATCGCCTCGCTCATCCAGAAAAACACCAAGCTGGTCTATGTGGAAAGCCCCGGCTCGCTGACGTTTGAGATGCAGGATGTGCCCGCTATCGCCGCGGCGGCGCACAAAGCCGGCGCGCTGGTGATGGCGGATTGCACCTGGGCGACGCCGCTGTTTTTTGACGCGCATGCGCATGGCGTGGATATCATCATGCATTCTGCCACCAAATATATCGCCGGGCATTCAGACTTAGTGATGGGCGTGCTGGCGTGCAAAGCACAGCTCTATAAAGGCCTGCTGCGCACGGTGCGCAATCTCGGCGCGTGCCCGGCGGCGGATAATTGCGCGCTGGCGCTGCGGGGCCTGCGCACGCTGAGCCTTCGCATGGCGCGGCACCAGGAAAGCGGCCTTAAAGTTGCACACTGGCTGAAAGCCCGGCCGGAAGTGGCGCAGGTGCTGCACCCTGCCCTGCCCGGCGCGCCCGGCCATGATTTATGGAAACGCGATATGACAGGCACACCCAGCCTGTTTTCCGCCTGGCTGAAACCCATAAACCACGCCAGCCTGGAGAAATTCTTCGACAGCCTGCACCATTTCGGCCTCGGCTATAGCTGGGGCGGGTTTGAGAGCCTGGCCATTCCCTGCAAACTCGATAAAGTCCGCACCGCCTGCCCCACGCAGAAGGACTTCGGACCGCTGATTCGGTTCCATATCGGCCTGGAGAATGTGGAGGATTTGATTGGGGATTTGGAAAAAGGGTTTGGGCGGCTTTAGCGCTTGCCACCCCGGCGAAGGCCGGAGCCCATGTAGTTTCACCCTTATTATATACATCGCCGCACCCGATAGTGCATAGACCCCGGCCTTCGCCGGGATGACGATTACACCGTCCGCGCCTTGCTCACCTTTTCAAACGCTTCGCCTTCAATCAGGCATTTTACCGCATCTGAGGGATTCTCAGAAGTCATTAGGTGCTCACCTACCAGAAACGCAGTGAATCCTGCATGCATCAGCCTATTTACATCGCTGTGTGAGCGGATTCCGCTTAGGCTGACTTTAACAACGCCGTCAGGTATCATGTTCACAAGTCGCAGCGATGTTTCAAGCGTCGTCTGAGATGTACGGGGATCGCGGTTGTTAATTCCGATGATATCAGCACCGGCCGCGAGTGCAACCTGCAACTCCTCATCATCGTGTGCCTCGACCAGCGAAGACACGCCATATTGCAGAGCGAGTTCTCTAAACCTACGGATGCTATCTTCGTCTAAAATTGACGCATTTAACAAAATAGCGTCAGCCCCCCAAGCAGCTGCTTCGACGACCTGATACTCATCGATAATAGTATCTTTTCGCAGAACAGGGAGGAAAACGGCAGAGCGCGCAGCACGGAGATCAGACAAGCTTCCCTGGAAAAAGTGGCTATCGGTCAGCACGGACAAACACGCCGCACCGCCGCGCTCATAAGCTTGCGCGATTGAGGCCGGGTCAATATTCCCGGCGATTAATCCCTTGGAAGGGGACGCTTTCTTTATCTCCGCAATGATCGCCGGTAATTGCTTTTGAAGCGCCTGTCTGAACGCGCGGCGCATTGCTATATTTTGCCTGGCCTGATCTTCGAGTTGGCCACGTGGAACGGTTGTTTCCGACAGCTCAATACGCTTTCTCTCAATGAACCGCGTAAACAGATCGGGAATAGTACGCATAAACCCTCTGATAATTTGAGAGGAGAAAAGGACTGCTGTATTTTGCGTTTAAACCGTCCGCGCCTCTTCCACCGTCTCAAACGCTTCGATCACGTCGCCTTCGCGGATGTCTTCGTAATTCTCGAACGCCATGCCGCATTCGAAGCCGGATTTGACTTCTTTGACTTCGTCTTTGAAGCGTTTCAGCGTTTTCAGTGTGCCCTGGTGAATCACCACGCCGTCGCGCAGCAGGCGCACGCCCGCGCCGCGGCGCACCACGCCTTCGGTGACATAGCAGCCGCCGACTTTTCCGGCTTTGCTGATGTTGAAAATCTGGCGGATTTCGGCGTAGCCGATAAAGTTTTCTTTCAGTGTCGGTGACAAGAGGCCGGAGGCAGCAGCTTTCACATCATCCACCACATCATAAATCACCGAGTAATAGCGGATATTGACTTTTTCACGCGCAGCCAATTCCTTGGCTTTCGCCGACGCGCGCACATTGAAGCCGATGATGAGCGCATTCGTGGCTTTCGCCAGCGTCACGTCGGATTCGGAGACGGCGCCCACCGCCGTGTGCAGCAATTTCACCCGCACCTCTTCACCGCCGATTTTGGTGAGCGAGGCAGCAATTGCTTCCACGCTGCCCTGCACGTCGCCGCGCACGATGACCGGCAATTCTTTTGTACCCGCCGCCACTGCGCCGAACATTTGCTCCATGGTACGCGGCGCGATGGCCTGCGCGGCCGCACGTGTGCTGCGTGCACGATATTCCGCAATATCGCGCGCTACTTTTTCATTCTCGGCGACGTCAAACATATCACCCGCTTCCGGCGGTTGGCTGAGGCCTTGAATCTCCACCGGCATGCCGGGGCCGGCTTCTTTAATCGACACGCCCTTGTCGTTGGTCAGCGAGCGCACACGGCCATAGGCTGCGCCGGCTACCACCAGATCACCCACTTTGAGCGTGCCTTTTTGCACGAGCAATGTCGCCACCACGCCGCGGCCTTGATCCAACCGCGATTCGATCACCGCGCCGCGGCCCGGGCGGTTGGGGTTGGCTTTCAGCTCCAGCACTTCGGCTTGCAGCAGGATGGTTTCCACCAGCTTGTCGAGGTTCAGCTTTTGCTTGGCCGACACTTCCACCACGATCGTATCGCCGCCGAATTCCTCCGGCACCAGCTCATAGCTCATCAGCTCGGTTTTCACGCGGCTCGGGTCCGCATCCGGCTTATCGATTTTGTTAACTGCGACAATGATCGGAACGCCCGCCGCTTTCGCGTGCGCAATGGCCTCTTTCGTCTGCGCCATGATGCCGTCATCCGCCGCCACGACCAGCACGACGATGTCCGTCACCTTCGCGCCGCGGGCGCGCATAGCGGTGAATGCTTCGTGGCCCGGCGTATCGAGGAAAGTAACTTTGCCATCGCCCAGATCCACCTGATAGGCGCCGATATGCTGCGTGATGCCGCCTGCTTCGCCCGCCGCCACATCCGCGCCGCGCAGCGCGTCAAGCAACGAGGTTTTGCCGTGGTCCACGTGGCCCATGATAGTCACCACGGGTGGGCGCGACTGCAAATCTTCCGGCGCATCCGTTACGTCGTCAAGTGCTGATTCCACGTCGCTTTCCGCCACGCGTTTGAATTTATGGCCAAACTCACCCACCACCAGCTCCGCGGTGTCGGCGTCGATCGTTTGGGTGACGGTGACCATCATGCCGAGTTTCATCAACGTTTTGATCACATCCACCGCGCGTACAGCCATGCGGCTGGCCAGTTCTTGCACGGTAATAGCTTCGGGGATAATTACTTCGCGCAGCACTTTTTCCTGCGCACCGGCCGCGCCGCCTTGCGCTTTTTTCAGCGCTTTCTCGCGTTGGCGGCGGATGGAGGCCAGCGAGCGCACACGCTGATCTTCCGCTTGCGTCAGCGCCTGAGTCACGGTGATTTTGCTTGAATTGCGGCGTTGCTCGCCATCGCCGCGCGTCAGCTTCAGCTTGCCCTTGGTATCGCGGGCACTTTCTTTTTCCTTTGCACGTTCACGCGCATCGTCCGTCTCGGTAGGCTGCGTGGCACGCACTTCTCCAGTTTTGCGCACCGGCGGCTGCGGCGCTACGACGATGCCGTCACGGCCATTTTCACGCTTGGGAGCAGTGGGCGCAGACGCAGCCTACCGAGACGGACGATGCGCGTGAACGTGCAAAGGAA
>Ga0206917_1097_pt1 | contig 23311 bp, 22 predicted proteins | sample Alteio_BWOrgHeat_68_FD_152931 | JGI IMG/M metagenome (GOLD analysis project Ga0206917, IMG submission 152931) | Enriched cells from forest soil in Barre Woods Harvard Forest LTER site, Petersham, Massachusetts, United States -... | ecosystem: Environmental > Terrestrial > Soil > Temperate forest >...
CGCCTTTCTTTTGGCCAGACATGTAAACCTGTGTCCGTTCTTGGCAGCCATGTCTTTTATACCCTTTATCCACATAGCTTTGCTCCGGCACACGACCAATAATTTCTTCCAACTGATCTAACGCTTTTCCAAGAGTGTGGCCATCATACGGTCGACCATGTAGGGCTTGAGCGCCCAGGATAAAATACTTGCCCCCTTTTGAGGCGTGCAATTGGGTAGCGAGTGAGACTTTGCACCCAAACTCGTAAGGTTTACGAGCTTTTCCTTTGCTGATACACTCCACTTCAGGAGCATGCCAGGCATAAAGATAGTCAGGATCACCCCGCTTTTGCTCGGCAATATGATCAGCTTTTTTCAGGGTGCCCTTCAATTGTTCGGGGATATCCTCGAAGGTAGCATGAGCTTTTCGCTCCACATCTCGCACAAGCCTCTTCAAGCGCGTGCGGATAAACTTGAGCTTCTTCTTCGCCCTCTTCATCTGCCGGGCATGCAAATAGCGTCCCACCATAATAGAAGCTTGTTTGGTTACCTTTTTATAGCTTTGCCGCACCTTTATCCCACAAGCCTTGGCAACTTCTGCCAACTTCATAACGGCCTTTAACATCAATCCATGTTCGGTAGGATGGGCAATCGCTTTTTCTTGGACGGTGGTGTCAATGGCCACTTTCCTTAAACCCTTCACGCTTAATGCTCCTGCTTGGTAAGCTGCCGATAGGCTTTCTTGCAGCAATTTTTCCAAAGCTTCAGGGGTGATTCGATCCCGAAAGTGGCTCATAGACGACCGTTCAATGGGCAAACCATGATGGAAAAAAGGCTCTACACAAAAATATTGAAAATAGGGATTTTCTTCCCATCGTGCACACACACCTTCATCTGATAAAGCGTAAATATATTTGAGAAGATGCAAGCCCATTATCAAGCGCAAGGGAATTCCAGGGCGTCCCAGTCCATGCTGCATTATTCCCTAAACGGAATATTTTTCCGTCATTATAAAATTTAATGTAACAAAAATGGGTGATCCCAAAATATTTTTGTAAAGGTTGACTTGCTTCTTCCATTATGGGAACCATTTGTATATTAAATTCAAAAGCTTTTCTCTTAAGCGCTTGCATTTCAATCTCTTGATTTATGACCACATATCTTTATTATTATAAAAGAGTCTTATCATCTGTGATTTCTTTAGCCCTCCCGCTTTCAATGAAATAATTTTCAAATAAGTCTCAACAGTACGGGGGGATAATTTTAAAGAAGCGGCCGTTTCTTTAATTGTTTGGCCACTTGCCATACAACACAAGCAATTCCACTCTTGTTTAGTTAGAAATAGTTCTTTTTTATAAAATTTCAAAGGGATCCTTTTTATGTTTAAATCTCTTAAAAAAGGCTCTTCTTGATCAAATGTCTGAAGGGCAGGGGTAAGGTTAAATTGTTCAAATTTTCCGAAGGCTTTTTCAGGATAATTTTTAACAATATTATTTGTTTGGATATTGAAATAAAAGATAAATTTTCTTAATTCATTTAGTGTGTTGGTATTATAAAAGCTACTATTTAACGAATATTCCCTGGCTGTAGCAAATACAAAACATTCAACAAAATCTTTTTGCTTGCGATAAATAGTAAGACCTGGCCACATACCGTACGCGTATAAGGCACGAAAAAAAGTGTCATCAAAATGAGCTTGCCAATAAATAAGATAGCCGTTGTGTATCTGCTTCCTGAAGAATCTTCTCTACAGCTTGACCAGGGCCTTTAATATGAAACAGAAAATGTTCCAGCCATTATTAAAATCTCCCTGTGAAAGAGACCTCTTGAATAACATTACCAGTTTGAATTTATCGATGTCTCTGGATTTTAGTTAATTAAATTAATACCTTATCTATTAAAAAATAACACTACTAGGCAATGTTTACATAAAAATAAGATAAAAAATTTTTGAATCACCGTGATTTTTACAACTTATTTTGTATTAGTACCTAGGTAATTATACAAAATAAGAATGGGGTGAGTGTAGACCGCTTCTTCGATCTTAAAACCTTAAGGTCGCTAATTACCTACACTAAAAGCTGAGGCGGGTTACAGCCTATCCTCAGTTCGAAATAACACTTAACAAATGGAGAATATCATGATTATTGGAACTAAAAAAAGTCTAAAAAAAATTGCTATGTGCTTAACCTATGCAACGTTACTTTTACAAACGCAGGCCATGGAAGAAACTTTAGAGGCAAATTCATTCTTAGAAGGTAAAAAATACAACTTAGTTGGTGTGGCTTTGTTTTCTGGTGCAGATTTTGTAAGTAATTTTGTTAAATGCTCAACAAATAGTACGACATCTCATGTTGGGGTCATTTTAGCAGACCAAAAGAATGAAAATCAGTGGTATTGTTTTGAATCTACAGGATCTGCAAGTGAAGTAATAAACGGAATTTATCCTCATGTGCACCTTACTGATTGGGATTCAGTAGTAAAAGGTTACGATGGGCGTGTAAGTTATCGACTATTTGTATTCCCTGATACGGAGCGACCAGACTCAGACCAAGTTACAAATTTTGTTGAAGAATACGAAGGAAAGTCTTATACAAGAAATCCGTTAAAACTTTTAGGGGCTTTATTCGCTATGAATCATTCCTCTAAATCAGAAGTTTTAAAAACAGTATTCTGTAGTGAACTTACCGCAAAAATGCTTATGGAAACTAAGGTATTGAAAGAAGGTACAGAAAGTAATTATCTTCCAAAGCATTTCAGAAGTAAGCATAATATTGATCTGGAATCAGGAGCTTACTTAACGACTGAATTTAAAGCAAAATAAAACAAATTTATAATTTAAAATTATAATGACAAAACTTTAGGGGTTCTATAAAAGAACCCCTAAAAGTAGCACCCTTAGAAATTCTTATTCTCAGGTGGTGGCAGGCTATGCTCCGGAGATTTCATGCTACTTTGCTGTTTTAGTTCTTATCTTCTTATGGTCTGTAAAAAAGGCTACTATGACGCGCCCTCTCGCTTCTTAGTGAAAGTAGCCATATTTTTTATTTTATACTCAATTATTTTTTTGATTGACCAGATAGGCGTTGCAAAATGGCTAATTATACCGTAAATTCTACGGAGAATATCTCCATGCCTCTTTTAGGATACAAACAATGTAAGAAGAATTAGATGATATTTAGGCGATTTTTTTGGTGGGGTGGGGGTTGTTTAATCCTCGCATGCTTTTTTTTTCTGTTGTACTATCAGCTGATAAGGGAAAACAAGTCAAATAACTGCGCTAATCAAACCATGTGGGATTTTACCTTAACAGATCAAAATGGCGTAAAAAGGTCAATATCAGAATTTCGAGGTAATTATGTTTTAATTTATTTTGGATACACATCGTGCAATGGTGTTTGCCATATGATGCTACGAAACATTTCTCAAGCACTAAAAATTATGGAAAATAATCTAGATAGGATTACTCCCATTTTTATAACGATTAATCCGGAACGGGATACGAGTAATCATTTAAAAAACTATGCTAAAAATTTACACCCAAAATTTATCACATTGACAGGTACCCCAGAGCAAGTAACTGCTGTTTTGGAAAAATATAAGATCTATCAATTTAAAGTTGAAGCGGATGAAACGATGTTAGATCCTCTGATAGAGCATAGCACTTTAGCTTACCTCTTTGATCAAGAGGGGGTATTGGTTAAACTTTTTGATCAAAGTATTTCTCCAACAAGGTTGGCAAATGAGGTTAAAGCCCTTTTCGAGGAAGAGAAGAAAAAATTAAATTAGCAAGTTATGGTAAACTTCAATCAAATCAGATTTATTATTAAGTACGAATTTATCTTTTATGTTGTTAACATAGGATTCAACGGTTCTTGCATTGATAGATTTGGATTCCAAAGATAGGGCTTTAGCAACTTCCTTGTACGTTTTTCCTTTTGAAATTTCGCATAAACATTCATATTCTCTTTTCGTTAAAATAATTTTTTCTTTCTTTGGTGCTGTAAGCAAAAATTTCTTAGGATAAGATTCTTCCTTAAACACCTTTTTCGCTTTTAATTCCGCATTTTCTTGCTCTGCTATATATGATATGTCGAATGGATTTTTAATAATCGCAAGTGGCCTATTTTTTGATAGATTAATAAATTTGGAAGCTTTATATTGAAATGATTTTATAAAGAACTTAATTTCCTCCAGATTATTAATATAAAAATTTTTTATAGCATCATTCTCCCGTGTAGAAGAAAAAGACCATACCTCAACGTAATTCTTGTAACGCTGTAATATGGATAATCCATTCCATATATTGTGAGTATAAAGAGAAGATAAAATATTGTCATCCTGATGATGAGGAGGCCATAAAAAATATTTATAAGCATTGTAGGGGGTTTGGCGTATAGCATCCAAAAAAGCGCCGCCACTATCAGAGGCTGTTAATAAGTAAAATTCCATCCAGTTTATGTCGGTTCCTACGCTAAAGTGTGTCTGATTAGGGAAAAAACAATGATAACTGAAAGTCTTTATGTTGTTACCTGAAAGCTTGAAGAGCGGGTGACAGATGGTCATTAGCTCGTTTAAATGCCGCTTATTATAACGTAAAGCTAACATGTTGTCTGGGTTTTTTATGACCATTTCCTTTTTCTCTACCTATAGGGGGGTTAAGATATAACTTATATACAGAATAAATGTGTATATTACAAGAAAAATTATGTATTTGAGCTAAATAATGTGGTAAGCTGTTTTGTGGGCAGAGTTTCTTTATTTGGGCATCTCCGTAAATAAATATTCCAGAAACAGCAACAAAACACTTCCAATTTGTAAAAAAATAGGTTATATCTACAAAAGTAAGTGTGTAAATAAGAGTATGGAGGGGTAGGTGTCTAAATGTCTTTGAGTGCTAGGCTTAAACTAAAAATGCAGGAAAATAACATTTCTGCTCATGCTCTCGAAAAACGGGCGGGGTTAAAATCAAGCGCTGTTCATAACATCCTATACGGCAGGTCTAAGAACCCGAGTCTTAATTTAATTCAAACGATTGCTGAGACATTAAATTGTACGTTATCTGAGCTTTTAGACGATAATCAACCCGCATCTTCTGAAGTGAATGCACCATGGGAAAGTGGGCTTTATATTGAATGTCTGGAAACCATTAGTCATATTCTTAAAACTAAAAAAATACAAATCCCTCGAAAAGAAATTCTTGATTGTGTCGACGAGGTTTATTTTTACTCTTTGAAAAACGAACAGAAAATAGCAGATAAGAAATTTGCCGAGTGGATTATTATGAAAAAATAAAGTTTATTTTAGTCTGTGGTAAATGTAATAACAAAAATTGTTTCCGTATTTTGTTCTAAATTATTAGTTCTATTATACAAGGAAATTCTAAATGAGATTTCTTAATTTTTTCAGGCGAAATGTGCTCTTATCTACAGATTGCCGCCTATTTACAGCTGTTATTAGCATTGTTGTCGTAGCTTGCTCTTTAGTTTTTACCTACATATTATATTCTTCACATATAAAAGAGAAACACGAAAAATTAATACTAGCCGCAAATACCATTGATATCGTCTTGGGGGATAGCTTTAAAGAAATTCGTAATTTGATGACCTATATTGGGAAGGAAATTTCCATTCATGAAAAAGAACAGCTTAACTTTATTGCGAGTATTTTATCCAACAGTTATGACATGCTTTCTAAGAACAGAGGGGTTCTCTCCTGTCCCCAATTTGGGTGGGCAAATAGCCAGCATCTTATCGTAATAGGGGATAAGTGTGAAGTTAGGCCTCAAATTAACAAAAAACCAATAGATGTATCTCATCGACCTTATGTATCAATATGCCAACGGCATCCTTGGACATTCCATATTTCTCGTCCTGTCATTGGCGCAACTAGCGGCTTATGGATTATCCCAGCTGTTTTTGGTGTTACTACACCACAAGGAAGGTACTTAGGTTCTTTGATTACGGGTATTGAAATTTTTAAATTGAGCCATAGGATTCAGCAGATCCTCAATTCAACGGATATTAGCTTCCTTATCCTTGATGAGGATTTAAGAATCATCGTTCAATCTCTTAATAATTCTATTGACCCAAAAAGCTCTTATTACCGAGATTTATTAGAAAAATATGATTTCTTTAATCTTCGAGACTCCACACTAAAGGATCCTATAAAATACAAAGATATTGAATACTCATTTTATAAAAAAATGTCTGATTACCCATATGTTATTTTAACCGGGTTTGAAACAAATTTTACTTACAAGAATTTTTTAATAGGAGCGGGTTTCCAACTTCTTGAACTATGGGGTATAGGGTTGTTCTGTTTAGCTTTGCTTTATTTTTTTAGAAAAAGGCTATTAAGCATTGCCTACATATGTGAAAAAGATAGAGAACTTTTTTTAAAACAAATACAACAAGAAACCCAAAAACCTATAGCTTCTATACTAAAACACTGCGCGGTTCTTCTCGAGTATTTTAAAGGAGAAGCACACAACCCTTCCGCTTACCAACAACTAGAGTTGGTTGGATCTATTTGTGAAGCAGCTTCTAACCTTCATTCTTTAACAACTATATCTAATTTAAACTTTAGTTTTTTTGATGTAAATCAGTCCATAAAAGAATGTTTAAATATTCACCGCCATACAGTTGTTGTAAAAGAAATTTCAGTTCGGACTGAATTTTACCAAAATTTGGCTCCCCTTTATGCAGATGAGTTGCGTTTCAAACAAATGATGTTAGGGCTAATTGCGCTGGCAATAGATACCTATATTCCTCAAGGGGGTATTATTAAGGTAAGTACCCTGCTTGATACTATTGAGGGTAAGAAACATTTAGTCATTACGGTTGAAGATAATGGATTAGGATTTGATGCAGAAGACATCAAGAGAATGAAGAGTAAATTTAGTACCAACAATACACATTTTACAGGTATGGACTTATCTTCGATTGAACAGTTGGTATCCATGCACCAAGGAATTTTTCGTTTGGATGCTACCTTACCACATGGTAAAAAGTTTACGATTGCTTTACCATATAGAGAAGAAAAACCTATAGAATATTCTTCAGCCAAAGTCGAGACCGTAAATAGCTTAGGCTCCAATGTTTATATTTTTCCGGGATCAACCAATAAATAACCCCTTACACAAGGATGGCTGTACACAGTTTGGGGCACCTAATCTTGAGAAAAGCTGCCTAGAATAAAGGGATAGATTGCTTATTTTTGAAAGCCGAGAATAAGAAAACTGACGGGGTGGCCTCCAAGTTGGTATAGCCAATAATGCGGAGTAGGTACAGGTAGAATAACCGCAATGTTTTGTGCTAATACCTTATAATTAATAACCTGCCTCTTTAAGAAGCGCTAGATATGCGTGATTGCAAAAGAAGGATCTGCTAATATAGGCCGCCACACTTCCGACGGTGACTTCATAATGCCCCTCCTACAATTATACTTTGGGATTTTGAGCGAACAATCGCAATCTTAGTTGGTCTTTTCTCCACGAATGATAGAAAAAGTTCATCAAATCAATTTATTTGATTCAAAACCTAGGATTTGCAATGATTTATCAACCCTTTTGAGAGCATCATAAATTCTAGGAAAAATTTTTAACTAACTGATTTTTTAGGATATATTTTCAACTTTTTTAAACAAAAATTGAATGATTTTTGAGCTATTTTTAAATTTCTTTGGCAGAGTAAAAAAGGATCTACGATTTTTCTCCCCAAGTTTTGTTTCTTGCTGTGTTTGCTCGAGCTTTCAGCTCAACATCGATGTAACGATCGGTAATAGCACCAGAACTATGACCAGCGTCATCACGTACATGTTCTCTAGGCCGGTGTTTGACATCTTCAGAGATTCCTGTGTGGCGTAGCCAATGAACTGTTGCTGATCGTAACATCTCTGCTTCATCAGATTCATTATTAACCCTCAATTGGTTTACCGCAGCATCAAAACAGGTTTGGATTAATTGCCTAATAACTCGAGTACTTTCCATACCACCTTGTCCTTTGTCTTTTGGAATTAATGGTTCTTGGTCATCAGGAGCAGGAAGAGGGGAGTATCCAAGGTGTTCTCGGTATTCTCTTAAAGCTTCAAGCATACTCTCACTAACAGCAATCTGTCTCATTTTATTGCCTTTTCCAACCGTTCTAAACCACCAATCTCCATTGGTGTCACGGAAAAAATCAGACATTTTAGGGCTCCAGCGCGAAGAAGAAGCCAACTCTGATATTCTTAAATACATTCCATACAACAGTTGCAACATAAAAAGAGTTCGCTTATGTTTTCTGGGATCGGCTTCTGCCAGCTGTCTGGTTGTTTTCAAAACCATTTGCCATTGTTTATCGGACAGACGGCGAATCATGGGAGTTTTTTGAGTTTTACGGATAAACTTGCTCTTTTGGCGGATTTGAACAACAGGATTGATTTCTGTCACTTCTTCTTGAATTAATGCATTGTAAAAAGATCCTAGAATCGCAAAGATTTGCTTGATGCCTTGTTGAGACAATTCAAAAGAAGTTTTATTGGGTCTTTCTCCATCTTGAAAAGCTTTTTTAGGTATTTTAACGATAAAAGGCCGCCATTCAGGGTTTGGGCTCATTGTGCCATCTTTGCTAATAAACCGTGCCACCATTTTAGAGCCAATCCACCGTTTAGGTGGCTTCTGGCAAAACTCTATAAAAGCTTCAATATCAAGCCGTTTGAGCTTTAAGATAGATTTTTGTTGTACAAGCCAACTCCATTGTAAAAAACGGTCAATTTCTCGACGATAAGCATTAAAGGTTTCAAAACTTCCACGATAACTATAAAGAAAACGCAAAGTGTGACTATATTCAGTCACAATAACATTGGCAACTTCATTTGATAAGATTGTTTTTGAATTTGATAAGCAAAGATCAAGCCATTCCTTAATAATTCGTTCGTGATGATCAACTTGGCAGCGCTTATAGAGTTCACAAACTTGCTCCAGAGTATCAAATAAAGGTCTTGGAATAACCGAAATAGCTGGCATTTTATCAATATTTCTTTATGGTATAAATCTATCTTGTAATCAAACTTACTGGCTTTTATAAAAAATATCAAGCTCATATTATTTTTTTATGAAATGGAAAAAACATCATGCCTCACTCCCAAAGCACTCTTTTAACTCCAACAGAACAACGCGACTTATATGGCATTCCCGTTCTTAATGAAGCTGAACAGCAAGAATATTTTACCTTCGATACAATTGAAATGAATACTCTCAATCATTTTATAGATGTCAAAGATGCTGTTTATTTTGCAATTATTCTTGTCTTCTTTAAACTAAAACGCACGTTTATATCTTTTCAGTATCAAGATGTAACCGCTGAACGCCAACATGTCATGAAACGCTATTTTCCAGATTTGGCTTTTCCCAAATCTATGCCTACTGAATCAACAAAAAAGCGTATTCATTTGAAAGTTATGGAAATTTGCCAAGAAAAACGTCTAACAGGATCTGTGCTGAGTGCTGTAAAACATGAATTACGAGAATTAACCGTTTACGCCCCTCGGCAACGGCAACTTCTGAGAGAGTTATTACATATTTTAAACAAACATAATGTTGTGATTCCTAAACATACAACCTTGCAAAGCCTTGTTAGTCAAGCTTGGAATCAAGAACAAAAGCATGTTTTAAGCTTATATCTAAGACATACAACAAAAGATCAACGTAAAACTATTCTTGCTCTTTTGGATGAGGCAGAGGAAGAAGCAGCTATTTTAACAATGAAGGCAGATCTTAGAAGTTTTAATACTCACGACTTATGGAAAGAAATTGAGAAATATGCCCGCCTAAAATCTATTTTTAATATGGCAAAGATTGTGCTGGAAAAACTTAATTTTCCGTTAACAACGTGCCAATATTACGCTAGTCTTGTTCATTATTATGATCGTTCGCACATGCAGCGAATCAAACCCCAAAAAATGGGACTTTATCTTCTTTGTTATGCGTTCATACGTTATCCCGTTGTTAATGATATTTTGATAGATGCTTTTAAAAAACGCATCTTGGGAATCCAAAATAAGGCCACTGAATATATCAACGGACAACGGCTTAAGCACCTTGAAAAGATTAAAGAAATACATAAACAAATCAGTGCGATGATGCTAATGATTGATCAATCCCCCTCTTCGACTGTTTCAAAAAGAGACATGTATCAATACATTCCTGAAGAAGAATGGCAAGACGCAGCCTTTTCCCTTGTTGATGAAAAATTTGATAAGCAACGGTTGTTTTGGAAGTATATTGATAGTTTGGAAGACTCAATTAAACTCAGCATCAGAGTTCTTTTCCTTGCTCTTGATTTTACAATTAGGCAAAATGACTCTTTAAAAACAATGGAAAAAAACCAAAAAGCCCCTATTGAAAAAACTGGATTATCCGAAGCTAACTCAGCCTATAAAACAAACTCTTAAATCAAAACAGAAAATTCTCTTATCTCTGTATAAAACAGTGAACGCGGCCATTGAGAGAGGAGACAATAAATCCGTTATTATTACAAAAAATAAGCAAGGAGAGCGTGTGTGGCGCTTAAGACCCATTGAAGCAGAACCTGAGCCAAATGAAAGTTTATTTGCCAAGTTCAGGCAATACGGCATTGTTGAAATTATAAAATTTGTCAATAAACAGACCAACTTTTTAAAAGTCTTTGAATCTCTTCTTCCAAAAGGAACGCAAGTGCCACCCACCATTGAATATATTTCTGCTGCAGTTTTTGCGAATGCAGTTCGGATGGGTGTAAGCAAAATGGCGAGTAGCTCTGATTTAAATGAATCTAGACTCGTAACAACAGAAACTAATTATATTCGCGTTGAAACTTTACAAGCAGCTGTTGATATTATTAATAATGCAACAGCAAAGTTCCCTATTTTTGATAAATGGTATGTACAATCAATTGTGCATGGGACTCTAGATGCCCTTAAACTTGAATTGAAATTCACTCACCACAAAGGTCGTCATTCCAGTAAGTACTTTGGATGTGGTCTTGGCGTTGCTTCTCTTAATGAAATTGTGAATGGTCTCTCCGTCACCGGGCGACTTATTGGAGCTCATGAATATGAAGGGGGCTTCAACTTTGAAATGTGTATTCTGCAAAACACCTCTGGAATTAAACCTTCTCAGATTTCAACAGACAAACATGGGATGAATGGGTTCAATTTTGCTCTATTTGATTTAATTGAGATGATCTTTGCACCACGCATACCCAAGCCTCATCGTGAGGTATTATGGGGGTTTGGAAAAGCAGAAGATTACGAAGGTCTTTTGATTAAACCTACGAAGTTTGTAAATGAACAATTGCTGATTGATGAAGAGGATAATATCAAGCGCCTTATGGCGTCCTTTTTAACAGGGCATGTTTCCCCAAGTATTGTGATTCAAAAGTTGTCGTCGAAAGAATATACAAGCAAAACAAAGGCTGCGTTGATTCAATTAATAATCTTGAAAGATCAAAATTCATCTTGAGAACAATTAATGATCCAGCCTTACGGCACGTCATTACGTTGATGCTAAATCGAGGAGAATCCTATAACAATTTATACAGAGCAATCACCCTTCTCAATGATGGTGAGTTAAGAGGAAAAAGTGAAATTGAGATGGAAACATGGAATCAATGTACGCGCCTGATTGCCGCAATTGTTCATTATTATAATACATTTATTATCAATAGCCTTCATGAGATATCCTTGAATGATGATGAAAAACGGTTTCTTGAAAGTCTATCGCCCACTGCTTGGGTGCATATTCTTCTACTTGGTTTTTTTCAATTCTTTAGCAATGCTCCTGCAAACTGGGTGGAAGAATGTTTAAACCAATGGGACTGGAAAAAAAATTCTAAAGAAATAGTTGATAGCAAAAGAAAAGCGATTGTAGAGAAAAAGAAGAGAAATTAAAAATAACTCCAGTTACCTATTGCGTAGCAATAGGTTATGATTGAGGAAAAGTCAAGAAAAAAACAAAGCATAATATAATCAGATGCCATATTTATTCTTATAAAGAATGCATGATAATTAGCACATAACAAAAAATTTCAAAAAACAAGCTAAATTTGTTGAAAAGAATAAGGCCAAAACCTAGAGAAATTCAGGGTTGGTAAAATTGTATCAAAAATTTATGTTACTCTTAAAAGAGTTGATAGGATTTTGTAATTTCTAGGTTTTGAATCAAATAAATTGATTTGATGAACTTTTTCTATCATTCGTGGAGAAAAAACCTAGTTGAATTCTCCACTATGTTTTTTAACTCTGCTTCTTTTGTTGAATCAAGTAATACCCAGAACTTCTGACGTATACGGCGAACGCTAACCATATTTCGTTCAATCCAATAACGTACAACATAATGACTGACATTAAATTTTTCTGCAACTTGGTTAATGGAATATTCTTCGGGGCTTGGAAGGACTGCAGGGATTTTGTGTTTAAATCGAATCCAACGAATGCTGTAGAGCGTAAATGGATTACCTTTATTTGTTTTGAGCCCTTCTTGATTAAATTTTTCAATTATCTCTCGATCTGTCAGGGTAAGAGCTAACTCACTGACTCTGGATATAATTTCATCTGAGTGTTTCCATCTTTCATGAGAAGGTTGAGGAATTGGAATTTCTAGCGTCTCTAATGCACCGCCATGCCAACGAATATGTAAAATGGTCTTTTTCTGAATCTTACATTTTTTAATCGTAATATCTTTTATTACAAGGCGCAGGATACGTTTACGGTCTTTGGACGAAGTAGAAGGGGCGTTCCACAAACGTGGAAAATTCTTAGCAAGGGCTAGTAAACTTTCCTTCTGCTCTTTTGTTGCAATCAAGATATTTTTCTTTTGATATTCAGCATATTGAGAGTTAATTTCTTGTAACAAAGTGAGAGCATGATTCCAGTCCTTTTCAAGGGTTGCTGCAACAAGGCGATTAGAAGGATCAACTTCTTCATAGCGGCGTTGAGCAAGTTGGGTCTCATATTCTGCACGCTTAATTTTCATAAGCCACTGTTTGTCGAGAGATTTGTTCCTCTGCTCTAGTTCTTCAAAAGCTTTAATAGAAATTTCAATTTGAGCAGGATTTATGGCCATCAAAACTTTTTGAGATATAGCATAGTCTAAAGCTGGAGAACTTACAGATAAACAATAAGTTTTCTCCATTCCTTCATTCTTTTTGTAATTGCATTCATACCTAGGGCAAACGCCTCCGCTTCCTTTATACCGTATGGAGACACGATGACCACAGCTGCCGCAAATAATAAGACCTTGCAAAAGTGCATGCCCTTCTCGAGCTGCCAGAGGAAGCATATTTGCCTCTTCGTTCGTTTGATTTTGTTTAAGGATCATTTGGTTATTGAGTTACTCTTCCCAAGAAATATATCCTTCGTGATGATCTTTTATCATCACAGGCCATGCATTCATAGGAAGGGTAACAGAAGTTGAGTGAAATTGTCCTGTCTTTGATAGTTTTTTTTGAGAAGTGTGCCGACCATATACATAAGCGCCAGCATAAGAAGGGTTCTTTAAAATGGCTCGAACACGCGCTTCGGTTAACCTTCCCCAAGTAAGCCTTCCTTTCTGCACCCCCCCATAAGGAACTTTGGGAAATTGGATATGATGCTGAGCAAAATGATGTACTACCCCATAGGCACTTCCTTTTTCCTTGAATACGTTAAAAAATAACTGCAAAGTATGGCGCACTTGCTCATCCGGCTCTAAGCGGATACCTCCTTTTTCATCATAGCGAAAGTCAATCGGTAAAGGAATCTTAAGCTCGCCTTTTTTAGCTTTGTTGATTTTTCCTCCTTGGAGGCGAGCGCGAATGAAATGGAGCTCTGCGAAAGACATGGATCCTTTCAAGCCCAAGAGTAATTGGTCGTTGAATTCGGAAGGGTTGTAACACCCATCCTCGTCGATTATTAGGGTATTTGTCATCGCACAAAGTTCGAGCAAGCGGTGCCAGTCGGTGCAGGAACGAGATAGACGGGAAGCCTCTAGTGCAAATACAGCGCCCACCTTGCCCATTGAAACATCGGCAACAAGTGTTTTGAAGTCCTCTCGATTTGCGCTTTGGATTCCAGAAGTTCCTAAATCTCCATCTAAGATTTTGATTATCGTTGGAGACCACCCCAGCTGCTGAGCTTTGTCTTGTAGTGCATATTGGCGTTGGGTGCTTTCCTGATTGAATCTCACTTGACCCATGGGTGACTGGCGGAGATATATGTAAGCGTTCTTGGTTACGTGATGGGGTTGTATTTTCTCTGTGATCATGGATATCCTCCTCTTTTTTAACGGCATTTAAGATGCTTATCAAATATGCGTGCAGCATATTAGCAGCGCAAATAGCTGTGCCATTGATTACGGCGGAGGCTTCCATTTCCATGTCCATAATTTTCTTTCTATAATATTTCCTTGCGAACTAACGCTTCGCGGTTGATGGTGCTGATTTCTTCCATAACTTTTTGAACCCTTTGGTAATTTGCCAAGGCTTTTTCGACCATGCCTTTGTTTTTGCGAGAAACATAAACCATAATTGGACTCCTGCTTGGCATACTGACAGAAAGGTAATAGCTCTCGTGACCTTGTTGCTCGGCACAATGACAATTGGGTTTGCCACATTTTCTGAATTTTTTGACGAGTGACCCTCGAAGCATATCTGAATCGAGGTTGCGAATTTGCTCTATTAATTGTTTGCGCCTTTGCTGAAAAGTACTCATGGCCCTCACCATATTCTGAGGAGTTATAAATATGGTCAGATATTCTCATTTTCCACGCATGAATCAACCCTTTATTTCTGTTGGCTTAGCTTTAAGAATATCAATAAAAGCAGCGAGGTGAAGAAGCTGAGCAAAGGATAAGTTAGCCGAAGAATGCTGGAGAGATTGATAAGGATCAGGATCTGCCCTATCCGTCTACTCCCGTGGCATTGCTTCTACTGTTCCATGGGGAGTGCCTTTAAGACTGAAGATATCTTGCTTGTTAAGCGTTCTGCAGCATGTAATTTCAAAACGCATCCCCCGTAAGGGATGAAAAGGATGGGTAACAGTAGCCCATCCCAAATATCTATTGGACTTAAGTGCAGTTACCTCTGTCCGTGCCTTGCGAGACTTGTAAAAACCTCTTACAGCATCAGCCTAGTGAGGCGGATTATAATTTTTGCTTTTAATTACATGAACGGTATCAAACGTAAAATCAAATTATAGCGCCAGAAGGAACTCCACACCATGAGGTGATGACTTAGGTGTCCCCATTTAACAGGAGCAGTTTAATTTATCGGCTAGGATAGTTGTGCCAAGTTTTCTGGGAAATGATACGGAATAATAATGCTAACAATTTTACCTTTCATCTGACCTTTATGCCGTTTGTCGTAAATACTGCATTTACCATAGTATAATTTAATGATTTTCTCAATAGAAGAAAAATCTAAATGAATCCTATTGCCCTCTTTCTTATTATTGGCATTATTAGAAATGCGTCTAATGTCTTCTATATTTAAGCTGAAACCGTTATCTTCAATTTTAATTATTAAAAAAGTTTTGTTTTTTATCTTTCTGCTTACTGAGAAAAGTGTAATTGTTGATTTTTGTGGATTGTATTCAAGGCTTAAATTAAGAAGCCCGCTTATAATTTGCCTGAATCGTAGCTCATCTCCGTAAAGAGGGGGGAGGTGAGAAGCTAAAGAACATTTAACCTTTATATTTTTTATAAGCGCTGTTTGTGTGTTTATAGTAATGGACTCAACAATAGCTTTGTTTACATTTATATATGATAAATCAAGGACATCTATTGTTAGTGTATTAAGTTTTACAGCCTCATCATATATCTGAGATATAAGAATAATTTGCTCTTCTTTATTCATTCCTATCTCTATTTCATTTTTTAAACCCCTTAATAATATATTACTCGAATTAATAATGTAACGTAGAGAGGCATATAATTCTAAATTTACACGGTGAAAAAAGCTTTCTTTGATTTGGTTAGAAAAGCTAAGGAGGTTCAAAAATTTTCTCCTGGAGAAATAAAGTAAGCAAGAACAAAAGCAGCCCATGGCAATAAACTCTATAATGCGAGGAATGATAAGGGACTGAAACTCTCGGATAAAAACAGATTTTTTGAAACCTGTTAGTATAATATAAGGATATTTTGTCATTTTTATGTATTGAAAATACGAAATATCTTTGTAGTAAATTGGCTTGATTAAAGATCCTTGGCTTTTTATAAGGAGGTAATTAGAATCATGCAAAAGGTCATAATAATAAGAACTTTTGGGATTAATCGCGTTATCTGTAGATTGCAATACAATTCTAAAGTTTTCGTCTAGAACTAAAAAGCTACCCGATTTATCAACTAAGCTTTGCTCAATTTTAGAATTCAACTCAGCAACGTTAAAGGCAACATTTAGAGCTCCAAGATATTTATTAGTGCTATCTGATACTCCCATTCCGGTTGGAATAACCCACATGCCGCTTGTATTACCTACCGTTGGAGGAGATAATTGTAATGTCCAAGGGTTTTTAGAACATTTCCACACATATGAATCAAAAACTTTTCTGTAAGGGCTTTTTGTAATGCCAATTTGGCTATTAACGAGCATATGACCATCTGGGTCTACCCAATCAAATAGAGACCATGAATAAATAGGTTGGTTTTTGTAAGGAATTTTTGAAGAGTCTATTAGAATTTTTGAGATATGTTTTACATTAGCGTGTTCATGTTGCGCAATTTGCTTTCCTACAAAAGTCATTACAAATGCTGTTTCGTCCAATATGGTTGTGAGAGTATTATTAATATGTTGAGCTTCGATAATCACATGTTCTTCCAAAGACGAGCGGCAAGAATGATAAACAATATATACAATCAATAATGAATAAAAAAAACAAACCACAATTATAATTGCAAGAAAATAATTTTTTCTAAATTCATTTTTATGTGGCTGCTTTCTGATCAAATTGATAAAAATATGAGGCATTTGGTGCTTTAAAAAAAATAAAACTATATAAAAAATTCTCATTTTACTGCTCTTTGCTTGCTCCTCTATTTCCATAAGAAACCATCAGAAACAATTTTAATATTTTTGAAGTATATATTGCTGCTTTTCTTTAAACACTTTCTAAATTCGTGGGCTGTTGAGGCTGCCTCATACTTGAAGATCCGGATCTTTCCAATGCTCAAGGGTGCGTTAAGTTAATAATAGGATTATTTTCATAAAAGGATATCAGCTGATTCTTAAATATCATACCTGTTTTAGCCTTAATAACATTTAAGTGGCTTTCTACGGTTCTTGGAGATATTGATAATTCATTGCCAATTTCCTTCATTGTTTTTCCTATCGCTAGTAAGCGTAAACAAAGAAGTTCTCTTTTTGTTAAATGGATTTTTTTTTCATTTGCCTTGAGTACAAGGCTTTTTATGCTAATTTCCTCTAAAAATCTTTCAATGTTATAGCTATAATAATAGGCATTGATTTCTCCCGTATCTTTTAATAGAGGGGTGCCTTTTATATGGGGTAAAACATTGTCACTAACAAGGAATTTGATTTTTTGTTTAAAATAAGTAATATAATGATCGAATAGGTTAATATTTTTAACAAAAAAATCATTTAGCGAATTATTTTCCTTTGTTGTAGCAAAGGAGTAAATATTAAAGTCCTCTCCTGAAGCTTCATTAATAGAAAATCCATTCCAAATGTTATGTTCATAATACTTAGAGAGCAAACAGGTTTTTTCTAAATTTAAGCAATTCCATAATGCATAGCGTTGGTTAAACTTTTTTGCCATTGAACAAAGCTCTACGTGCTCCTTGTCGTCAAACATTTTATGTTCTAAGCTAAATTCTAACCATTTTTTATTTGTACAAAGATAAAATATGTTACCTTCTGCAGAAATTTTTACATATTCAAAATAGCTTATACCCAAATTATCAAACAAAGGTTTGCATATATCTAATATATTTTCTCTAATGCTCAAATTATACTCAAACATTTGTTTTGATAATATATCTTCCATTTTATCTTTCACTTAAGATGTGTTGATAAATGTTTGCATTTATCATATGAAATCCATTTTTCTTATAAAACTCGTTGCCAATTTTATTTGTTTTCATACACCAAACTTCCATTCTATTTACTTTATGTTCTTTTAAGGTCTTCTTTAATTCTTCTAGAAACCTTTTCCCTAACCCGAGCCTTCTACAATCTGGCTTGATATAAAAATGATCAACATAGACCTGAGCACTCAAGTGAAAGGCCCTATTTATAGAAGAAAAGGTATAGAAGAGAAACCCTTTAAGTGAGTTGTCATACAAATTTTCTGCAACGAGACAGGACCAAGGAAACTGATCCTTAAAAATATAATGACGCATTTCCTCTTCTGTAAGTTTAAATTTATCTAGGATTTTGTCATATGCTGCTAGATCTTGAAGCATTTCATATACTTCTTTCAAATCCTTTTCTAATATTTTCCTAATTGTAAACATCTTACACCTATGTCTATACGCGCTATTTGAAAGTAAAGAATTTGTCATTAGATGTGAAGCCTCCTGTCTAAATTTGTAATAAGGATAGAAACAGAAGCAGTGCTTAGAATTAAAAAAAATATACAAGCACTTTCAACCATATTTGTTATTAAAATTAAATAATTAATAAAAATTGGAGAAAGAGAAAAAATTGAAAAGGATAAGTTGTAACAAAGAGATATGGATGTGGTTCTATGAGAATGAGAGAATAGCTGGGATAAAATTCTTAGGCCAGAAATAAAAAGAGCAGCCATACAAATTTCATAAAAAAAGAAGAAAATAAATAATGATAAGCTCCCCCCAATCAATTTTGCTTCCAATATAAGAAGGTAAATAAGAATCGGAAACGCAGCAGCGACCTTAATAAAAAATTTTTGAAAATTTATTCTTTCAAGAAAACTACCAAATAAAATAGAAAAAACTGCAAAAGTTAACATTCCTATAAAAGAATATAATTTAATTTCTGTGGTATCAAATACAAAATGTAGTTCTAAATAATGCGGCAGATAAAAGAGGAATATTGTCCCCGCAGCGATTAGACTTGTTATGCCAATTCCTTGTGCAATTAGCTTATAGTCACATATAAAAATATTAAATAGGAATGAAATTGTTGATTCTTTGGCTTTACGGTGCGATGGACTTTTCAATTCTTCACTATTTTCCAGAGACCGACGAATGTAGTAGCTTATGGCAGCTAAAATCCCTCCCAGTATAAAGGGAAGCCTCCATCCCCAATCTAAAATTTGTCGCTCTGTTAAAATAATGTGTAAAAGATAAACGATTAGGGATGCTGCAATAGAGCCAAAACTTGTAGAAGCCATTAGGTATCCTATGCTACTAGATATAGGAACATGTGTGGAAAAATAAGAATTCCCGAGGATGGTAATGGCTCCTGGAAGCTCAGAAGCAAACGAAATTCCTTGAATCATTCTTGATGCTGCTAACAAAAAAACAGAAATAATACCTACAGCGCTGTAAGAAGGTATTAAACCTATAGAAAGAGTTGCTATTCCCATAAGCAATATTGAAAAGGAAAAAACCCTGATATTACTATACTTGTCAGCAATTATGCCTAGTATCGTTCCACTTATAGGTCTGATTAAATACCCCAAGGTGAAAATACTAAAGCTTTGTATTAATTGAGTTGTGCTATTAGTTATAGGAAAAAATGCTTTGCTAATATAATTAGCAAGAAGACCATAAAGCACAAAATCATAGTATTCTAAAGAGGAGCCTAGAATTATTAAAAGTAATTTTTTATTAATTATCATACCAATATCCCTCGCTTTTTATATTGTGGTACTAAAGTTATTCATTTAACTTAAGTACTCTATTATATGAGGTTTTTAAGAGAACATTAGTGTAATATTCCTCCTAAAATAAGCATCTTTAGCCTAGTGGTGGGGGGGATCGTTGTTACAATCTTCCAAGAAGCTGCCATGTTATTTTATCCCCGTCTTGGTGGCCGTATACATGTATACCCCTACAAATCCCTCCGTCAGGCTACTAGTCTAATAAATTTTACTAAGATGCGCTAAAAATATTAACCCGTAATTTTTACTGGTTAACTCACCTTTAATTATATGCAAAAAATAACCCAAGCTAGTTGATAAGGCTATGTAATGAGCAAGCTAATTGCCATGATAGATAATAACTATGAAAATTTGTTTAGTTACTATATGCAAAATTTTCATTTATTTATGAACGTTTCCCAATCTATCATTCCAGATCCTTTAGACTATTTTTCCTACCAAAGGCTATATATCGGAGGTAGGCATTTAATCTTTTTCACCAATCCAGACTATGGAAAGTATTTTTTTGATACCGTTACAGATCTCGGAGAAACCTTTTACAAGAGGATAATCAATTCAAAAATTAATACTATTGAATATCATATTTGGCCTAGCATTCCAGATAGACCAGAGTTTCACGGTATGTATAAGTATAAAATATGGAATGGTATAACAATAAATATAAGAAAATCAAACTATGTGGATGTTTATTATTTTGGTACTAGTAAAGATGTAAATAAAAAAATTGGTCTTGCTAATTTTTATATAAACAATATAAATCTATTCGAGAGTTTTATTAACTATTTTAATGCCAAGGTTGATCATATTATTAATGTTACAGACAGTAAAATACTAGGCGTGCACACAGGTCATTTTACTTTGCAAGGATTTCAAGGTGATATTATGTCTGTTAGCAAGCAAAAAATAAAAAAAAGCTACATAAAAATAAATGATCGAAATATATACATCACCCCCCAAGAGATTAAATGTTTAGAAAGTCTTTCAAAGGGGTATTCTGTTAAATTTATATCTAAAACCTTAAACTTATCACCTCGAACAATTGAATCTTACTTACAAAAAGTTAAATATAAAACGGGATTTAATTCTAGTGATTTATTGCTTGAATGGTTTAATATGGAAAAAATCCATTTAAGACCCTGTCTTAATGAATTTTCCTAAGAGTTAAAGCTATAGCAGCGTCACGAATAATATTTTCCCTGTAGATACATTTCTGCTCAAAATCTTTCGCGAGCCGCCTTGACTAATTCAACCATGCAGGTGTCCGTTCCACGACCCAGCGCTTTGGTTGAATTTTAAACTCCCAATAATTTTGCTAGAAAATTCTACGCTACGCTTATGAATAACCCTCGCCACTTCTTCAAAAAATCCTTTATACCCCAAATCAGCAAGCATATTTTTGGCCTGCCTCTGCTGCTAAAGGGCAATATCGGCCAGTACAGCCTCTCCTTTTGAATCACGAATATTAGCTTTGTGAACAAGTACCTCATGTACATTGCCTTGAGCATCTACAACAATTTGACGCTTACGTCCTTTCAGTTTTTTCACCCATCAAACCCTCCTTGTTCTCCTTCGCCAGTTGTTTTTATGGCTTGAGCACTAATAGTAAGCATGGAAGGATGTTCGTTACGGCTTTGCTGAATACGTTTCGTTTTTACAAGGACTTGATGGATTTTCTTCCACACAACTAGCCGAGACAAACGCCGAAAGTACCCATATATCGTCTTCCAGTGTGGAAAATCCATGAGCAGCATCCACTATTGACAGCCACTTTTTACAACGTAGAGAATACCATTTATCACAGCACGACGGCTATGAAATGTTCTGTTCCCATAACCATTTGCATATTCAAAATAATGGCGGATTCGTTCCCATTCTTGGTTCGCTAAATCATTTTGGATACATCTCTCTTCCTCCGTATCCAAGAAACTTATATCAAATTTACCTCAACTTTTAAATTTGAGAGTGTTAATTTGAGATACATGGTAATTGCAGGGTCTTATTAACATGATAAGCAGCAAATAGAGCCATAGCGTGATTGACCATTTCAAAAGTGCAAGAAGGCGTGATAGATTTACGCTTAAACCTTAAAAATCAATGTCGCTGCTGTCCCTTGTTTCGTTCAATCCCATGAGCACTGGCTTTTCCTTGCACGAGGCGCTTAGACGGAACAAAGATTTGTAGGCTTCATAGTGGTCAGCACAATAAAACAAGGCGCCTCAAGGTTCCAACCGCTTTAAAAGCTTAATCAAAGTCTCTCATTCACGACTCCCAAATTCCCGGTCAAAATGAGTCGACCGGTATGACTACACACAGCTTTCCAGATCCAGAGCTTGTTTTTTTGGAATGCAAATAATGCCATATCTCATCCAACTCTATGACAAGAACACGCCCCTCGTGCTGAAGTTTAGGGCAAAGCTCAGGAACAAGTTTGTGAATCCATTTTTGGATAGTAGCTTGTGAGACATTAAGGAGGTAGCCGATTCTACGTATGGAAAGCCCACTGGCATAAAGCTGGAGGCTTAGTAATTTCTCTTGGAAAGAGTGGCCTCGCGCGGGGGCATCTGTAAAATAATATTTACATTCTTTGCATTTATAGCACTGATATCCCCTTACGAATCCTGCTTTTACTATCTTGTTTTCATTACATTTTCTACAATTCACCTAAGTCTCCTTTATTATTGCTGAGATAATTCTGTCATATTATATATCTTTTATTAACATTCTCTTAAATTCATTAAGATAGGTATCCTAGATACTATCCTATGAATGGGCCCAGTAAAAAATACTGGTAGTTTCATATATAAATTCTCTTTAAGTTTATACGTAAGAAAATAAAGAGGTATTATGAATGTTAGATTACAATAGTTTTTTTAATAACTATATTACCCAAATAAAAAATGAAAGTCGGCTAAGGGTCTTTAGAGAAATAGAGCGAGCCCCCAATCTTTTTCCAAAAGCTTATCATAGATGGGGGGACAAAAAGCAAGAAATTACCTTGTGGTGTGGGGTTGACTACTTAGGGATGGGCCAAAATAGTAAGGTAATAGATGCTATGATACGAGCCCTTCGAAAGGTAGGTGCAGGTTCTGGTGGGTCCCGCAATATTGGTGGTAATAGTTACTACCATGTGCTCCTTGAAAAAGAACTCGCGAAGCTTCATAACCGAGATAATGCCGTTTTATTCAATTCTGGTTACATAGCGAACCAAGCGACTCTTTCTGCTCTGGGTAGTATTCTATCAGAATGTATATTTCTATCGGATGCAGAAAATCATGCGTCAATCAGAGAAGGCATTAGATTAAGCAAGAGGCCTGTTAAGGTTTTTAAACACAATGATATAGATGACTTGGAATGTCACCTGGTTTCATTGCCGAAAGATCAACCTAAGATAGTTGTTTTTGAAAGCCTCTATTCTATGGGGGGAGATATTGCCCCCATAAAAGAAATCCTCAAGGTTTCTAAAAAACATAATGCGATTACTTACATTGATGAAGTCCATGCAATTGGCGCATAC
>Ga0206917_1101_pt1 | contig 22879 bp, 19 predicted proteins | sample Alteio_BWOrgHeat_68_FD_152931 | JGI IMG/M metagenome (GOLD analysis project Ga0206917, IMG submission 152931) | Enriched cells from forest soil in Barre Woods Harvard Forest LTER site, Petersham, Massachusetts, United States -... | ecosystem: Environmental > Terrestrial > Soil > Temperate forest >...
AATCCGACTTCCCCTTCAGCCGTGCCGCTTTCGATGCTTCCCTCCGTCGCGGCGAACTTGCAGGGCCGGGCCGGCATGTCGGGCGAACCATCACCTGAAGCGATGGCCACCGAGTTGGGAAAATACAAGGCGAAGTTCTATCGTGCCGTTGGGTCGCGCTGGTACCCGCAGGTCGGACAACAAATGCAACTGCTTGGCGTGGGGATGGTCCGCATCCAATATACCATCTATGCCGATGGCACGATCCAGACCAAGGTATTGGAGGGAGGAACCGGCTCCATGATGCTGCTGCAAACGATCAGCGTCACTTCCATCCGGGACGTGTCACCTTTCGAACCTTTCACCCCCGGAATAATCAAGGAATTGGGAGGAGCCACCAGTTACACCGACGACTTCACCTTCAGTGTTTATTCGCCATAAAGTCGGCAGGATGAGTAAAGAACCCCGGAGCAAGCTCCGGGGCATTTCGGGGTAGCCGTCGACCTCCGGGCGACGATCCGCAAAACCCGCGCTCGGAGATCGCGGGCTACCATCCAAGCCGAAGCAAGCTTCGAGGAATTAGACCCAAGAGATTAACAAGATTTAATCCGTCGCTTTGAACACAATGGCGTCGACCGTGTTATAATAGGAAGACACTGACTTTTTTTATGAAGCGACTTTTGCCTCTTGTGTTGGCGATGGCCTTGGCCCTTTCGGGTTGCAATAGGACAACCTCCGTTCCGGGGACGGATCCTAAAAACAACCTTCCCGCCGCCAGGACGGATGCCCCGCCGGCGTCCACCCTTTCAACCGCCTTTACGCCGGAAACCCGGAGTTTGGTTTCACCGGATGAGGTGCCGCTGCTGGAGCAGATCAACCGGGAAAATATCAAGGTGGTCTCCGCCGCCCTGCCCGGTATCGTTCGCATTACCGCGACCCGGTCGGTCGATCCGCGCATGAGTTTTTTCGGCAATAATCTTCCGTTTCAGTTCCATTTTGGACCGGGCGCGTCCCGGCCCTCTCCCCAGAATGAGCCCGCCTTCGGCTCCGGCGTGATTATCAGCCGGGACGGTTATATCGTGACCAATTATCACGTCATCGAGGATGCCAATACCGTCGAAGTACAACTTCAGGACAAGCGGATTTTTTCGGCCCGCGTCATCGCTTCCGACGCCCCGGTTGATGTGGCCGTGTTGAAGATCGAGGCCGCGGACTTGACGGCGCTCCCCTGGGGCGATTCCGACAAGGTGCAGGTGGGCGAGCAGGTCTTTGCCATCGGCAATCCCTTCAACCTGGATGACTCGGTCAGCCGGGGAATCGTCAGCGCCAAGGGTCGCAGCCTGGAGGGCGCCAGCAATTACCAGGATTACATTCAGACCGATGCCGCGATCAACCCCGGCAATTCGGGCGGGGCTCTCATCAACATTCAGGGCAAATTGATCGGGATCAACGCCGCGATTGCCTCGACTTCCCGGGTTAACATGGGCGTCGGCTTTGCCATCCCGAGCAATCTGGTCCGCTATGCGCTCGAGGGGCTGCTGAAGGAGGGGAAGGTGGTGCGGGGTTACCTCGGGGTCAAGTTGCCCGAAATGATCGATGAAGGCGTGATGGCCCAACTCGGCCTGAACACGGATCAGGGCGCTTTACTGGCCGGGGTGCTGCGCAATTCTCCCGCCGACCAGGCCGGCCTCCATCCCGGCGATTTCATTACGGAAGTGGATGGCCACAAGATCAGCGGTGTGGACAACCTTCGGCTGGTCGTGGCCCAGCTTCCGATTGGCAAGGACGTGAAGCTGGCTTACATCCGGGATGGAACGGCCCAATCAACCATGGTCAAAATTGCCGAACTTCCCAGAGATGGCCGCTCGGGTTTCAATCGGGGCGAGGAAAACGATAATGGCGAACAGCCTTCACCTGCTCCTGATGATGGCCAGACCAGAGTCGAGAACGTCCTGGGCGGCATTCAGGTGGCCGACTTGAACGACAAGGTGCGGCAGCAATATGAAGTCGATAAGGGGGTCACGGCCGGCGTGGTTGTCAGCACCGTGCGGGAGGGGTCGCTCGCCGAAGCCAAGGGTATGTTGCCGGGTGACGTGATCGAAAGCGCCTGCGTGAATCGCGGCTCAACCCAGGAAATCTCCGCTGCGAAGGATTTTATCGATTTGACTAAAAATATGAAAGCTGGTCAGAGCGTCGTCCTGCTCGTGCATCACGGCAAGACCAGCAGCTTTATTTATTTTGCGTCGCCGAAGTAACGGGCGGTTTGCCGCCGGGGATGGAAAACTTTTTTTTGAGGGCGGCGCTTGAGGCGGAATCCCGGAACTTGGAACGCAAGACCAGGCCCACCGTGCGCCAGACGGGATCGGGGAGTTTTTCCAGATCGGCGCCGATGGTCGGGCGACGGTCGAAGGTCTGGGCACGGCCTTCATAACGAACGCGGAATTTCAACGAAAGGGTTTGGCGGCTCATAAAATTTGGCAGGCTGATGGACGACCTTACTAAAGCTCAAGATGAGATTGTTGCAACTATCACCAGCGCAGCCGGGGAGGGACACGTCTCATCGCAGCGGCTTCCACGAAAGGCCCTGGAACTTGCTCCGGGGTTTTTATGACGGCGGCACGGGCAAAAGCTGGTTCTCGCGCGGCTTCTGGAAAAATTCAGGGCTGATCATCAGGAGCGGCGGCGGATCGGGGTCGGCGTAGTCGGTGGGACGCTTTGCGGCGCGTCCGTAAAGCGCATCCTCGGGCTGGGTCGCGGCGATCTCCACCGGCGTGCCGATCTGCACCAGTTCGAAGAACTTGGCCGATGCGGTCTCATGCAGATGAAGGCATCCGTGCGAGCGGGGGTAGGGCCAGATCGGACCTTCGTGAAAACCGAAGCCGGGCGCAAACTCGACCCAATAGGCCATGGGATAGCCGATATAGGACCAGCCGGGGCCGGGCGGTTCCGACGATTTTCCGGGGCGGATTTCGACCCAGTAAGGTGTGGTGGGATCGTTGACGAAAGACCAATCGGGGCCGGGTGATGCCGTCGCTGGTCCCGGCCAGGTTTTGCCGTTGACCCAATAGCCGTAGGTTTCCGACCGCTTGGTTGGGTTCTTCGATGTGACCTTGAATTGGCCTTGGGGCGTGGGGTAACCCGGTTTGCCCACGCAGGTCGGCGTCACCATCAAACAGCGGTCGCCTTCCATCACGTAAACCATTTGCAAGTTCAACGACACCTTCACGGTGAGGTCGGAGAGGGAAGCAGGCTGGTAGGCGACGGAGTGATACTGGCTACTCGTGCCGGCGCATCCGCCGAGAAAACAGGTGGTCAAAACCAGGAACGCGAGAAACACCCACGATGCCCCGGAGGCGTTCCGGTCCGGTGGAGAAGAAATCATGTGCCTGACAATAGCACGGATGGCTCCCTATGCGGCAAGATTTTCCGGTTGAAACTATATATAATTAAAGAGAACAAGGATGACCACCACGAGAAGGACTATGCCGACACCACCGCTCGGATAGTAGCCCCACGACGAACTGTAGGGATAAACCGGCAGTGCTCCAAGCAATGCGAAAAGAATGACGAGAATGAATAGAGTTTCCATAAGAAGAGGAATAATTGGATTAAAGTTTTAAATAGACCCAATTGCGGCGGACATTAACTGCCATGGCAACCTTGCAAGAGGAAAATAAGACCAATGATAGGGAGCGGAACGCCGAGAAGCCACAGGAGCAATAGAGGCGCGCGACCCCGTTTGGATGAATTGTTGAGTTGAGGATTTTTCATAAATAAACCTGGTTGAAGTTACTATAGAATTACTTGCAGGGTTTGTGCCAACTATGGAGAACTCGTGTAACTCATTTGGCTTCAGAGCTAACCATTGGCGCATGACTTCCGCGACCTCAGGAGAACGCTTGATTATTGCAACGCCATTCAATCACGGTTCGCGAAAATGCAAGGAAAATAGCTCCACTTATTTTCCGTAAACCCGGGCGCTCTCCTGAATGGCTGATGAAAGAGAGGCATCCCCCATTTTTTTTGCAAAGGCTGCTGCGCTCTCCATTAACGTCGCGTCGTCGGGATAATAGAAGACCGCTTTTTTCCAGGCGCGGGTGGCGGCCTCGGGATGCCCCGCCTCTTCCTCGGCCTGGGCGAGATATTGCCAGTGACGCCCATTGCGCAAATCGAAGCAGTCGGTGCGCCGGGCGAGTTCGAGCGCCTCAGGGAGTTTCCGGTCGAGATCCATTTTGAGCAGCAGTTCCGCCGCGTAATTGCCGAGATTATTTTTCGGAACGGTTTCCAGGATGCGCAACGCGCCGTCGGTGTCGCCCGAGGCGTTTTCGCAATAGGCGCGGAATTCAGCGGTCACGGCGTCATCGTGCAACTCGTCGGCTTCGCGCCGGAGTTTGTCGCGATGAGCGGGGGAAAAGGCCGGCTCCGCAAAGCAAAGAAAGCGCGCGGCTTCCCAGTACCAGGCGGCGTGATGGTCGTCTTTGGGAAGCGCGGTCAGTTGGGCGAAGGCGAAATCCTCCAGGCCGAGCGAATTGAGGGCGATGAGGTTGCGTCCGTAGAGACGCGTGTCGACCGGCCTGCCGTAAGACGCGACATCGCGGTCGAAAGCCGTCATGATTTCTTCATCTCGAATGGTTGGCAGATCGGTTCTTGTTTCCGGGCGCGTCCAGACGGAGCTGTTGGGTGAATAGAAGATCAGCCGCCAGCCGTTTTGACGCAGGTAAAAGGGCCATTGATAGCAAAAGGTGCCGCAAACAACATACTCGGGTTGATAGGCGCGAAGATAACGCGGCACGAGGGCGGGGCGTTCGTTCACCAATCCGACTTCGTGAATAAAAGCCTCGTCGTATTTTCCGAAACCGGTGTCGGAAAAGGTTTCGCCCTGGTCGAAGCCTTCCTGTTGCAGCCAGCCGCCGTCTTCGCAACGGTGGAAGAGACGGCCTTCCACGCCATGCGCTTTCATCCAGGCCGTCGCGTCGAGGGAGAGTTCGCTGCGGCCACGGTCAAGTTCCCCCCATTGGACTTGGAGGCTGGTCGGCCAGGCGGCATCGAGTTCCACGACGAGGGCCATTGCCGCCAGAGCGCCGACCACGAAATAGCCGAAGACACTGGCTGCGTCTTTTCGCGAAACCGCGGACGATGAGAAAGCCCCGGTGCTGAGGACGAGAAGGGGCACGAACGAGCCGAAGATCGGCCACGCCTTTTTAAGCGAGAGCGCTTCGAGATAGAAAAGAAAGGCGAGAAGAAGAAAGCTCAAGGAAATCGCTCCGCCACGACGGAAAACCGCAATCAGGATCACGATCGCGGAAGCCAGGGTCAAAATCCCGTAGAGGGTCGCGAGGCCGCCTCCCAGCGGTTCCATTTCGCCGACATAGGCGCGGATCGATTCCAACTGGTCCTGATAAAAAGGCGGGTAAAACCGCGCGACGCCATAGGGATTAACGATGCAAGCGAGCAAAATGAGAAGGAATACGCCGAGCCAGGTTTTGAGGGTCAGCCACGGCATGGCGTGATTCCGGATCGCATGGCGCACGATCATCTCCGCTCCAAAAAGGGCCGCCATCGCCGGACCGATAACAAATCCACTATGGCTATTGGTCCAGGCGATTTGCAGGAGGGCCACGGGCCAGAATGCGGTCCACGTCGTCGTCGCCCGATGGCGCAAGAGAAAAGTCCCCAGCACCACGATGCCCAGATAGGTGACGACGTGAGGCCGCAAGGGAGTGGCGACCTGGAAAAAAAGGAGCATGAATCCGATGGCCGCGGCGAGCAGGGCGGAAGTCCGAAGATTGCAGAAGCGCGCGGCCCGGAGCAGCATTCCGACCAGCGCCGCATAGGCCAGCGCGGTCAAAAGACACGGCCCCCACCAGCCGAGGTTCCAGGCGAGGTAGAGGATGACTTGGAAGAGCGGGTACTCGTCGATCACCGGATGACCGAGATTGGGGTAATTGAGAACGTCGTGCCGGTAGATGGCGGCGTGTTCGACCATCCAGCGGCCCTGCGCGACATGCCAGCCGAGATCGACGTTGTTCATCACGGGCTGGAAGCCACTCGCGACCACATAGGCGATGATGAGCAGGACGAAGAGCCGGTGGAGCTTTCCATTCAGGCGTTCGGCAAGGCTGGCATCGCTTCCATTCGGCACCGCGCCATCGAACCACACCGGCACGTCCCTCTAAAGGAGAAAAGCACATGCTTGAAGCGTATCCCTCGTTCCCAAGTTGCACTTAAGAACGAGGGGATGCCTGATGTTCCATCGCCAACGCCGGATTCACCCCAATTCCGGCCCGGAGGACGATTGATGGCGCAGCCCGACGATCACTTTTTGGAGCCGCTGGCGCAGGTTCAAGGTTTCGAGAATATCCTGCTTGCGAATCACGTTTTCAATGAAGCTATAGGTGACGATGTCAGCCAGGGCGTCGTAATCCCTGATTTCGTTGAGGAATTTCAGGATGCCTTCGGCCTGGATGTCGCCCGCGTCGTGCATGATGCCGATCATCTCGAGCACCTTGACCGAAAGAGCTTCGACTTCCAGCGCGTCCGATTCTTCCGTGCTGAGCACCTCGATTCGTCCGACGTAATAGGGCCTTTCCTGAACGAAATCGGTGAAGCGGACGCGGCTCACGCCCTGGAGAATCAGATTCGACGTTCCGTCCGGTTTATCGACACAGGCGCGGATCAGACCGATGCCCGCGATCCGGTGCGGAACCATGGAGGGACTCGACGAGGTATGCGGCAACGCGACGGCGAACATGCGCTGGTTTTCCAGCGATTGCTTGAGAAGGGCCCGGTAGCGAGGCTCGAAAATATAGAGGGGAAGGAGGGCCTGTGGGAAAAGAATCGCGTTCGGAAGCGTCATGATGCCCACTTCGCTGGGAAGTTCCATAGCTTCAACATAGCACGGGCTGTGCCGGACGCGAATCAAGGCCGGAACGGGCGAATGCGCCGCGATGGAGACGGGACAGAGTTGAATCTCTTTTGGGATCAATTCCCCGAAGCTTGCTGCGGCTTTGATGGCAGCCCGCGATCTCCGAGCGTGGGTTTTTCCGTACCGTCGCCCGGAGGTCGACGGCTACCCCGAAATGCCCCGGAGCTTGCTCTGGGGTTCTCTACTCTCTTTTGGGATCAATTCCCCGAAGCTTGCTGCGGCTTTGATGGCAGCCCGCGATCTCCGAGCGTGGGTCTTTCCGTACCGTCGCCCGGAGGTCGACGGCTACCCCGGAAATACTCCTCTGCTTGCGACGGGGTTCTTTGCTTGGTCGTTTTGACGCGAAAAGGTTACAGTTGTCCCATGCGCGCCGTCATGCGAACCCTGCGAACGAGTTTCCTGGCTCTGGCCGTGGCGTCGCTTTTGTTGCGGGCCGATCCCGGCGATGTCGAAAGCTCGCATGATTATCCCGGCTTCACGCGCCTGCCCGGTTTCGTCATCACCGACTATGTCGAGGACAATCCCGCCAGCTTTGACTTTCCTGTCGCGCGGCCGCTGCCCATCGACGCGAATCATGTGGAGACAGTGCACGTCCAGGGCCACCGTTATGTCATCCGCTATGAACTCAACACCGATGGCAAACAGCCCAGCCTGCTCCAAATGCAACAGGCCTACGAAAAAATGGCCGCCGCCGCCGGCTTCACGGCGGAAAAAACGGGCGCTGTCGGGGATGTGAACGAGACTTTCCATCAGGCGAAGGGAGGCCACGATGTCTGGGTTTATCTGGAACCCTCGATGACGATAGCAATCCTCACCATCGTTGAATCGAGCGCCGCCGTGCCGCCGCCTGCCGTGATCGCTCCTCCTGCCGCGATTGCGCCGCCCCCTCCCGTCCCGGAGGATTCTCTTTACACGGCCCTGGGCAAGAGGGGCCGCGTGACGCTTCCGCTTACCTTCCTGCCGGGCAAGCCCGATCTCGATGCCGACTCGCAGCCGGTGATCGACCGTGTCGTGGCGATTTTGCAGCGACATCCCGATCTTTTTCTCCGCATTGAAGGTCACACCGATGACGCGGGTGATCCGCAGGACAACCAGCGTCTTTCCGCCCAGCGCGCCGTGACGGTGCGCGCCATGCTGATCGCGGGTCACATCGACAAAAACCGGCTTACGACCGCAGGTCTGGGTGGTTCGCAACCGGTGGCCGGCAACATGACGGCGGAAGGCCGGGAAAAAAACCGCCGGATCGAGCTGGTGGTAGTGCGGAAGGACGCAACCATGCCGCCAACATCGAACCCGGTTCCGATCATAACATTTCCCGAAACGGATGATCATCCCCCTCCGTTCCATTCGCCCGCGCCCGACGGCAAGAATTATTATCCAAACACATCGAATTCATCCCAGTAGACGATGGGTGACGCTCTCAGTCTCGGGATCATCCGCCCCAAAGGGGCAAACTTAGCCAGCCCAGGACAACGCCCTAGAAAAATGATTTGCCAAGAGTTAAGCCCTGAAAAGGGCGGCCTAATGAAGTCCCGGAGGGACACCCGAGAGTAGCCCGGCGATTGATCGCCGGGTCATCCAGAAATTGGAGTTGCCCGTCCCGGAGGGACGGATGAAGCTGGTTTGTCCATGGCAAATACATACACCTCGCTAAACATCCATTACGTTTTCAGTACGAGAAATATCTCTGGGAATGAACCTGGAAGTGAATGATTTTGGGTTCATTCCCCGAAGCTTGCTTCGGCTTGGATGGTAGCCCGCGATCTCCGAGCGCGCGGGTCTTTGCGGACCGTCGCCCGGAGGTCGACGGCTACCCCGAAATGCCCCGGAGCTTGCTCCGGGGTTCTTTACTGATTTTTGGGATCGATCAAGCGTCCCTACAGGACGCTGCCCTTTCCGGCCATAGACCCGGCGATTGATCGCCGGGCTACTCTCAATCATTCCTCTGGAATGATTCCCATCCCCGTAGAACAATAAGTTAGCGCTTATGAGGCGTTGCTTTGGACTGGGGTTGGAACGCTTCGTTGAGGCTAAATCGGGTAAAAGCAGAATAGGGTCCTTCGACTTCGGCTTTGGAGAATCCAGGGGATAAAGGGGATCGATTGGTTCGCCTGCGCTCAGGATGACGGCATTTCTAATTCTGCCCGCTTCCGGCGGCGATCGGCACTTGCACTTCGCTCACCCGCCACCAGGAGGGAACCCAGTTTGTGTCGGAGTAATAGAGATAGCGGGGCGGCCCGAGGACGCGAATGCCCTGGGTCTTGAGATGCTCCTGGATTTTTTTCAGGCCGGAGAGAAAATTCGCCGGCGAGTAGTCGCCGCGATGCGCGTAGCAGGCCACGGTCATCGACGGCATCGGCTCCACGGCCGCCTCCGGATCGCGAGCCTTCGGCAGATCGGGGAGGGGATCGAGCAGCAGTTGCACAAGCAGGTGGAGGCGGGGGCCTTCCGCCACCGGATTCTTGTCCCAATCGGGAAAGGTGATGAGGGTCGGTGTGTTCAAGCCCGAATGGGCGAAGGCAGCGTAGCGGGCGCCGAGGCGAAAACCCTTCGCCCAGGCGGTATCGAGGGATCCCGTCGTGTCGGTCTCGATCACCGTGAACGCGGGGAGGGTGCGGATGCTGACTTCATCGATGGGCGCGGCCGCGAAGAGTTCGTTGGCGCGGGTCGGGACGGAGACCGCCGTGAACAAGAGAAGCGCGGTCACAATTACTGGAAAAAGTCGCCTGTGCATTTTCCACCTAGTTTTTCGGCAGCGGGAAAAATTTGTCCCAGGCCTCGACCGTTCCTTCCGCCACATTGGCGGACGCCACATAGCCTCCTTCCGCGCGAACCTTTTCCTTCACTTCCTCGACCGCATTGCCGGGGCAGGCCAGATGGCGCGCGTAACGCCGCTCCAGCATCGGCAGGTCGTTGAGATGATCGCCCACCGCCATGATCTGCATCGGCAAAACGCGCAGGCCGCTCGAAATCGCATCGAGACACGCGCCTTTGTCGTAGAACTTGTGGCTGAACCGGAAATAGATCGAGTTGCGCACCGCGACCAGGGTGGGCCAGTCCTTCAGCAGCGGCGTCATATAGGCCGAAATCTCGTCGGCCTCCTCCTCGCAGCTCGCGATGATCCCGAGCGGCGAACCGGCGTCCTCCACCAACCGCGCGTTGGTGTGACGCACGATGTAATCCTCCACCAGTTTCCATAACGGTTGCACCGATTCGAAAAGCTGCGTGTGAAGCAATTCGCATTTGCGATTCCATTCAAACCAGCCGATGCCGCGCCGGTCGCGCACCAGCCAGATTTCCCGTTCCATCGCGACCACCCAATCGGGCCAGATCGGGGCTTGTCGCCGCACCAGGTCCGCCGCCAGGCTCTCGAAGGTGCGTCCGGTATTGATGACCCAATAGACTTGGCCGCGCTGGCGCCACGCCGCCAGCCGGTGGAAAAAAGCGATCGAAATGGGCTGGTTCTCCGGCTCGGCCAGGGTTCCGTCGAAATCGGTGCAAATCAGCCGCAGGGTGGACGAAAGCGGCGCGGTTTTTTGGTTCAACGTGCTCATGGTTTCCTGCCGCCGTTGGGCCGGCTCCGTTTCAGGCAAACCATGCCGTAGGCCAGGGCGAGCAAAGCGGTCGGCAGAAACGGCGGAAAAGTCGAGGGGATCGGAAGCGCGAACCAGAGGATGAAGCCCATAAGGGCCAGTGCTCCGCCGCCGGCCAGAAACCATCGGGCCATGAAAGGATGTTCGGGCATCGCATCAATCTAAATTTCGTGGCGTAAATGACAATCCCCGTATCAATAAAAAATTGCCGGGTTGAGAAAATAACGCCTTGGCGCATGATTAGGACGTTATGGAAAAGTTCCAGATCGCCAAATATGGGATGATGCAGGTGACTGCGATTGTTTATGGCATCCTGGCATCAGGCGCGGCGGTCAAATTTAACAAATCCTGGATAGAACAGGGCTACACTATGCCAGATGCTTATTTCCGTGCGATTTTCTACCGCGATTACGGGGTTTATCTCCTTGGATTGGTCATCATTTGGGCGGTTGTGGTCTCTTATCTTTCGTCACCTTTCTCAAAATGGGATTTTGAGGAGCATAATCTTTCCATTTCAGGATTAGTTCTCGCTATTCTTTTCGCGATTATGGGCAGTTGCCTAGCCGTCGGAGGCGCCACCCCTCCTCCGCATTCCACTTTCATTGGTTCACCATGACCCTCCGCCGCGCACCCACGCTCAACCTGCCGAATCAACTCACCGTCCTGCGGTTGGGCATGTGCGGGCTGTTGCTTATCTCCATGTCGTTTGACTGGCCCTACGCGGTAACGACGGCGCTTCTCATCTTCACCCTGGCCAGCCTGACCGACTGGCTCGATGGCGCGATCGCCCGCGCCCGCAACCTGGTCACCGACCTGGGCAAGCTGCTTGATCCGCTCGCGGACAAGGTCCTCATCATCGGCACGCTGGTCAGCCTCGTCGAGCGGCACGTCGCGCCGATGTGGATGGTTGTTGTCATCATCGCCCGTGAATTTCTCATCACCGGCCTGCGCATGATTGCCGCGCACAAACAAAAAATTCTCGCCGCTGAACGGGTGGGCAAGCACAAGACGATCTCGCAGATCGTCGCGATTCTTGTTTCTCTCGGTTATCTCAGCCTCGGCGAGTTCGGTTTGCAGAACACTTTTCTCGCGCATCTGCTCGGCGTGGCGCAAACGCCGCTCTACTGGGTCGCGCTGGTCATCACCGTCCTCTCGGGAGCGATTTATTTTTGGAAGAACGCCGCCATCGTCAATGAATCGATGGAAGCCTCCACCGAAGAAAAACCGGTGATGAAACCCGAACCGAAGCTGGAAACGCCTCCGCCCGTTGCCGAGGTTCCTGTTCCGCCGCGCGCGGCCGCCTTCAAGGAATGGGAAGCCATTGTCGAGGCGCTCGGGCAGGGCGCGCAGATCATCATCCTGCGCAAAGGGGGCATTGCGGAGGGGCGCGCCGGATTCCAGGCGAGCCATCCGAAATTCTGGCTCTTCCCGACGCGTTACCATCAGCAATGGGAAAAGACGAAGCCCGAATTGCGCCACCTGGTCAGGCCCGCCCCGGAGGCCGGGAAGGAAATCACGCTCCATTATTTTGCCGAGGTGACCGACGCCGTTTATCTCTCCTCGTGGGAGGAGGTGGCGCGGCTGGACGACGCCCATTTCTGGGGCGAGGAGGTTTTGCGCGAGCGTTTTGGCTACCGGGACCGGCCCGGCATGGAAGCCGGCCTCCACCTGCTCATCGTGCGCGTCTCACGGATCAATCTCCCGCACAAGTTGCAACCCTCGCCCGAGTATGAAGGTTGCAAATCGTGGATCGAAGTGCCGGTCGACTGGTCGCAGGACATCGCCGCCCCTGTCGTCCACAGCGAGGAATTCGCCACGCGCCGCAGCCGGATTCTTGCCGCCGTCGCCAAGGTGAACCCGTCCGATTTCGCGGCCAGACGCGAGGCTACCTGGGGCGGTCGTGTTTTCAATGCCGCGCAAGTCAAGGCGATGCGTGAGGCGGAAAGGGAAGGCGGGGAAGGATGAAACCCTTTTCCCGATACTTCCTTTCTTTGCGCCCTTTTGGACAGCAATAGTTCGCAGTAAAAAAAATCGGTTTTTTCTCACCGTCCCCGCGCCAACAGCCGTTCCGCTTCATCGAGGGCCTCCTGGCCTCCCTTGACATCGCCCATCTCCTGCTTCACCGCGCCGAGGTTGTGCCAGGCTCGGGCCAGTTCGGGATCGAGTTCCACGGCCTGTTTGTAGTGGCGCCGGGCCTGATCCATCTCTCCGAGTTGCTGGTGGGCCACGCCGGCGTCGAGCCAGATCACGGCCCGCTCCGGCGTGAAGGAGAGCGCCTTCTCGTAGGCGCGAATGGCCTGGGTATAGTCGCCACGTTCGTAGAGGTGGAAGGCCAGTTCATTCCACGCGAGCGAGGGGAGTTCCGTTTCGCCGGGTGGCGTGGCCGCCGACTCGCAGACTTCCAGGGCGTTCTCCAGGCGGTGGGTCCGGGCCAGGATTGTGGCGAGGTAATGCCCCGCCAGGGGATAACCTGGATTCGCTTCGAGCACCTTGCGGAAAGCCTGTTCGGCTTCCTCCTTGCGGCCTTCCTGGAAATAAATGGTGCCCAGCTTGAAATAGGGATCGGCATAGTCGGATTTGAAATTGATCGCGCGATGGCAGCAGCGTTCGGCTTCGCTCAGTTGGTCCAGCGCGCAAAGCGAACCGGCCAGGTTGTCCCAGGCGCGCGCGTAGTCGGGCTTGAGCCCCACCGCGCGGTTGAGCGAATCGACCGAATGCTGAAATTCCCCGAGCTGGAATTGCAGGGCGCCGAGGTTGCACCAGATTTTTGACTGTTCCGGATCGAGTTCCAGGGCGCGGAGGTAACACTGCAACGCCGGGTGGAGCATCCCTTCCTCATGTTGAATCATGCCGCCGTTGAACCACGCCTGGAGATTTTGCGGATTGAGTTCGCGCGCCTGCTGGTAGGCCCCCATCGCCCGCTTGTTTTCGTGATTATTCTGGAAGGCCAGACCGAGGTGGGACCAGACCTCGCTTAGTTGCTCCTTGGGCAGCGATTCGGCATCGAGCTGGCTCAGATGGGCCTCGGCTTCGGCGAGCGCTCCCGCTTCGATCCATTCAAAAATATCTTCCAGCCGGGCGGCGACCGGCGGGGAAGCCGGCTTGGCCTGCGATGCTTTTTCGACCGGGCTGAAGGTGGAAAGGCCGCGGTCGATCTCCTCCATCAGGGACATGACCAGGCTGGTTCGCGCCGCGACGTCCTGCCGCGCCGCCTGTTCCAGGTTGACGGAGGTGGGGATGACGATGTCCTGGGCCTCCAGTGTCGATAGGAGCAGGGTAACGTGGCCCTCGAGGAACTCGAGCCATTGGGAAGGCGCGATGGATCGGGGCAGGCGCATGGGGCGCGGCGCGGTTTCGCAGAGCGTGGCCGCGTGCGCCAGCAGTTGGGACATTTTCTCATCGAGCTTCTTTTGTATCTCCGGCCACTCACTATCGAGAGTTGACGCCGCGCCGCTCTTGATGCGGCCGCGATCGACCGAGAGGCGTCCGGTGCGCTTGATCAGCGCGGCGGCGCTGGGCCGGTGGTGGGAAGGGCTTTTAACTCCCATTGATTCCGGCGCGATCACCACGCTCAAAGCGGCCGCGGCGGGCGCAGGGGGGGACCCTGTTTCCTGGATGCGCGCGTTCAGGCGCTTGAGTGCCTCCACGATCTTCTCTTCGAGCTGGTTCTCCTCGGGGTCGAGCGCCAGCGCTCGCTCGTAGAGCGCATGGGCCTGCTGAGGCAGTTCAAACTCCTCCTCCAGGTATAGTCCCAACCGATAGAGGAGGGCCGGCGATTGCGGAGCCTTCGCCAGTTTGATGAAGGTTTCCTTTTGCCGTATGCTCAGCCCAAGGGAATGAATCGTGGTGGAAGGCAGCGGTGCGCTGCTGCCGGTGGCGCGTTGTTTCAGGCGCGCCTCCTCGTAAGCGTCCTTGGCGCGCTTTCGCCGTTGCTCCCAGATTTTCTCGATCGCGGCTACGACCACCTGCAGGGTCTGGAGGGTGTCGATCGATTTCTGATCAAAACAAAGGATGAGAAGCTGGCGCCAATGCCGTACTTCCCCCGGATCGCGCTCAATCTTACTGAGAATATCCTGGGCTGCCTGAGTGGTAAAATTCATAGGGACACTGATCCAATTATTACGATGCTTGATTACAACTGACTCTGCAAGATTGAATGGTTAACTTCATAAGATAACCTATTTATAATATCTCTAGACTCTTGCGGGCATAAAGACACCAAGGAAGCTGGAGCGGTTACAACAAACGATGAGTTGGAATTCATGGCCGAAGCAGCCCTGGGCGGCGTTGCCGCGAATTTGGCTGTCGGGCGAGGGGACGACTGTCGTCCGCAGATCTGCAACGCGGCCTTGCCCTATTTTGAAGAGACGCTCTAACCTCATCCTTCATGTCCGATGTTCTCACGCCCATGATGCAGCAGTATCATCGGCTCAAGCGCGAAATACCGCCCGATGCCCTGCTTCTTTTCCGGCTGGGCGACTTCTACGAGATGTTTTTTGGCGATGCCGAGGAAGGCTCTCGCCTGCTCGACCTCACGCTCACCCAGCGGCAGGGAACGCCGATGTGCGGCATGCCCTATCATGCGGCCGAGGGTTACATCGCGCAGTTGCTTAAGGCGGGCCGGCGTGTGGCCGTCTGCGACCAGATGGAGACACCCCGGCCCGGGCAGGTGGTGCGGCGCGAGATCACGCAGATTCTTACGCCGGGCAGCATCCTCGATGCGGGACAACTCGAACCGAAGCAGAATAATTTTCTCGTCGGGGTTGCGCTGGCGCCGAACGGTTTTGGCGTGGCCGCGCTCGATCTGACCACGGGGGAATTTTTCGCGGGCGAGTTTCCCACGGCGGAAGCATTGCGCGACGCGATCGGACGGCTCAGTCCGGCGGAAGTCGTGGTCGCCCAGGGACACCGCATCGATTTGGAGACATCGGCCCTTTCCACGGGCGAGAAGCTTTCTTATCTCCTCGTCGAGCACGACGCCTGGAGCTTTGCCCCCGAGGCGGCGGAACATACGCTCAAGGAGCATTTCAAGACCGCGTCGCTCGACGGCTTCGGTCTTGCCGCCTCCACCTGCGCCGGCGCTCTTAGCGCGGCGGGAGGTTTGCTCCATTATTTCGGGCATGAATTGCGCCGGTCGCTGGGTCATGTCCACACCCTGCGGCTCTGGCAGCGGGAGGATGTCCTTATTCTCGATGCGGCCACGCGGCGCAATCTCGAACTGGTCGATCCGTTGCGACCCGGCGCGGGCCAGACGACGCTCCTGGCCGCGGTGGACCGGACCGTGACCTCGGGCGGAGGTCGGCTTTTGCGGCAGTGGCTGCTGGCGCCGTTGCGCGATCTGGCGGGCATCGAACGCCGTCAAAGCGTGGTGGCGTGGGCACGGAGCCATCAACCGGAGCGGAGCATCTTGCAGGAACGATTGCGGCAGGTGCGCGACGTGGAACGGCTCGTTGCCCGGCTCGTCCAGGGGAGCGGCAACGCGCGCGATCTGATCGGCCTGCGCGTCTCCCTCGAACAATTGCCCGCCTTGCGCGAGGCGTTGGAAAAACATGCCGTCGCCGCCCTGCGTGAACTGGGCGAAAAAATCACGCCGCTGCCCGACCTCGCGCAACTCTACGCGCGCGCCCTGGCCGACGACCCGCCCATTCTGCTGAAGGAAGGCGGCCTGATTCGCGCCGGCTACAACGCTCCACTTGAGGAATTGCGCGCCGCCTCGGTCGAGGGGCAGGAATGGCTGGCCGCCCTCCAGCGCCGCGAGCAGGAGCGCACCGGCATCCGCTCGCTCAAGGTGCGCTACAACCAGGTTTTCGGTTATTACATCGAGATCAGCACGGCCAACCTCGGCGCGGTTCCCGCCGACTACACGCGCAAGCAGACGCTGGCCAACGCGGAGCGTTTTGTGACGCCCGAATTGAAGGAGATGGAGTCGAAAATTCTCGGCGCGCAGGAACGTTCGCGCCAGCTCGAATACGAACTCTTTCTCGATTTGCGCGCGGCGGCGGCGCCTCATTTGCGCGCCATCCAGGAGACGGCGCGGGCGCTGCATGAAATCGACGTTTTGCTCGGCTGGGGCGCGCTGGCCCAGGAACGCGATTATGTCCGGCCCGAGATGAACGATGGTGGCCTTTTGCTTTTGGAAGAAGCGAGGCATCCCGTTTTGGAGCAACTTCCCGCCAGCGAAAAATTTGTGCCCAACGATGTGCGCCTGGAAATTGAAAGCGAACGGCTCATCATACTCACCGGGCCGAACATGGCGGGCAAGAGCACCTACATCCGCCAGGTCGCCGTGCTCGCGTTGCTGGCCCATTGCGGCTGTTTCGTCCCGGCTAAACGCGCGGTAGTGGGGCTGCTCGACCGGATTTTCACCCGCGTCGGCGCCAGCGATGACCTCGGGCGTGGTCAGAGCACATTCATGGTCGAGATGAACGAGACGGCCAATATCCTCAATCACGCCACCAGCCGCAGCCTCGTGATCCTTGACGAGATCGGGCGCGGCACCAGCACGTTTGATGGCCTGAGCATCGCCTGGTCGGTGGCCGAATATCTCAACATCACGCTCCGCGCCCGCACTCTTTTCGCCACCCATTATCACGAATTGACCGAACTGGCCCGGCTGTTGCCCGCGACGAAGAATTACAACGTCGCGGTGCGCGAATGGGGCGACCAGATCATGTTCCTGCGCAAAATCGTGCCCGGTGGCACCGACAAGAGTTATGGCATTCAGGTCGCGCGCCTGGCCGGATTACCCGCACCCGTGCTCAAGCGCGCGAAGGAAGTCCTGCGTCAACTCGAAGAGGACCAGCTTGACGACATCGGTGAGCCGAAGCTGGCCCGCGCCAAACAAAAGAAGGAAAAGGCGCGGGAGGTCTTGCGGGAACTTGACCTTTTTGGCCGGGGCGGTCAGGAGATGTGAGTTGACGTTATTTCCTGTCCACGCTTATCGGTTTCGCAACCACACTTCGTGCATGTCCATCCACCGTTCGATAACTGATGTAAGGATGTTGGCAATCTGAAGCGGGGCAAAATCGTGTTACAAGGCGGGCAGAAGCGGCGGGGCTGTTGGAACGTTTGGAAAAGCACGATTCCTCCACCAAAAATTCCGCCGAAAATGACTGCGTCCCAATCCAGATGCCAAATACCTGAATACGCTCCAAGAATCAGAATTAAAGGAAGTAAGGGTGAAGCACCCAAATAGACAGGGACGCGCCAAATGGCCCAGAGGTGTCTCACGCTATGATCGAAGCTGCGGCAATTTCATTTGGCAAGTTGTTTCCTTTTCCTCATTCGGGAGCGAGAGGGTTTCGCACGGAGCTCACGAAGCCCACTGAGGATGAAGGAAAAAAACTCTGTGTCCTCTTGTGTCCTCTGTGCGAACCTTCCCCTCCGTAAAGAACCCCGGAGCAAGCTCCGGGGCATTTCGGGGTAGCCGTCGACCTCCGGGCGACGGTCCGCAAAGACCCGCGCGCTCGGAGATCGCGGGCTACCATCCAAGCCGAAGCAAGCTTCGGGGAATGAACCCAAAATCATTCAAAAAATTCCGTTAATTTAGCCAATTGGGTAATTCCGTTATTCCGTCAAAAATTCCATGACATTTCCCGCTTGCTCTTTTTACACTTTTAGCGTTAATTTGTTTTCATGAAACGAATTCTCGTCCTTGCCTTCCTTCTGGTGGCACCCTTCATGGCCCGTGCGGATATTTCCATGCCCGTGCGAGATTCCTTCTACGACAAGCTCAGTCGCGGAATTTCCAATATCGCTTTTTCCCCGGCCGAAATGCTCGATTCACAATACGGCATGATTGATACCGAAGGTAACACCACCGCCTTCACCAAGGGTTTTCTCGTTCAGGGCATTTCCCGGATGCTGATGGACATCGCGCAAGGCACGTTCGAAATCGTTTCCTCACCTTTTCCGACCCAGAAATACGGTTCCTATCGCAGCCAGAAATTGCCGCCCTACGATTCAATGATCGTCAATGATCGTCCTCCGGCCGATTTGAAGAACTGGTACTAGGAGCTTGTCCCTCAACACAACGGGATCGCATTCCGAGTCGATTTTTGGTTGCGACTGTTAATTCTCAATGGAAGATGCCATCCCCGCGCCGTCACGCGGGGAGTTGATCGAAATCACGATCGAAAAAGTGATTTTTGGCGGAAATGGCCTCGCCCGCACACCCCATGGTTTTGTTGTCTTTGTCCCCTTCACCGCCGAGGGCGAGCAGGTCCGGGTGCGCATCACGGAACGGAAGGCGCATCATGCCCGGGCCGAAATTGTCGAAATCGTCCAGCCCGGCCTGTCGCGCGAAATTCCTCCGTGCCCCTATTACGCCCGATGCGGCGGCTGCCAGTACCAGCATCTCGCCTATGCCGAAGAATGTCATCTCAAGGAAAACCAGGTGCGGGAAGCTTTCATTCGCGTCGGCAAAATCGCGGAACCTCCGATCCTGCCGATCATCGCCAGCCCGAGTCCCTACGGCTATCGCAACCGGATCACGGTTCACGCCGAGTCGGGCCGGATCGGTTTTCGGGGCGTGAACGGACGCGACCTGATCGACATCCGCGAATGCCTTTTGGCGCGGCCCGATGTCAACGCGCAATTGGGCCGCCTGCGGAACGAGAAAAGCCAGTCGGCGGACCGCCCATCGGCTGAGGGCCATTATTCATTGCGCGATTCGACCGTGCCGCCGAGCGGTTTCTTCCAGGCCAACCACGATCTAGGCGAAACGCTGCGCGGATTGATCGCCGCAGCGCTGCCCGCGCGGGGCGGCACGTTGCTCGAAGGTTATTGCGGCGGCGGATTCTTCACTGAAATCGTGGCGGGCCGTTTCGAGCGGGTGGTCGCGGTCGATAACGATCCGCGCACGCTTCGCGATGCGCATCGGCTCCCCTTGACGAACGTGGAATGGCGCGAGGCCGACGTGGCCTATGTTTTGCCGGAGGAACTGCGGGCACTCACCGAGGCGACGGGAAAGGAGACGAGCGTGCTGCTCGATCCGCCGCGCGAAGGGCTTCCGGTGCGATTGACCGAAGCGCTTTGTTTCGATCCCGTTGCGCACCTGGCTTATGTCTCGTGCGATCCGGCCACGCTGGCCCGCGACGCGCGGATGCTCTCGAAATCGTACCGGCTCGTTTCCGTGCAGCCGATCGATCTCTTCCCCCGCACCGCGCAGATCGAATGTGTCAGTGTCTGGGAGCGGAAGTAGCTGCTTATCTGTCTGGCCCTGGGTGAGAATATTAATCGAATTTCGGTATGTCCAAATCCTTGCATATTTTCCGGGCGAGATGGTCGTTAATCTCATTGTGACGCGGAACTGCGGAACGTCGTTTTCGAGCCGGATTACCCCACCAGGAATGATTTCCACCTTCACGGATTAACACACAACCATGTTCATTTTAGTGGCGCACAAAATCGCGCCGCTTCATACCGTAATAGGCTCTTCAATATAATCGGTTTCAGCCGCCGCACGGGCTTCTTTGCGGTTAAACTCCAAGGCTTCCCGCAAGATATCCTTCAATGATTCCAGCAACGCCTCTTTTGTTTTCTCCTGGGCGTTCACCCCCGGCACTTCTTCGATCCAACCGATCCAAAAGTCTCCGTCTTGTTTCAGGATGGCGGTATAGGAGCTATTCATTGTTCACTGGTAACCGAATTTAGGAAGCGCGGCAAGCAGATCATATCTTTGTGCGGCCAACTAATACCCCGCCTTCTCCAGGGTCTCCTCGACTTTGGCGGTGGTTCCCAAGGGACGTTCCGGCAGGAACAGGACCAGAAGAAACGCCAGCGCCGCGATGCCCGCGCCGGTCAAAAAGGTGGTGGCGATGGCATGACGATAGGCATTCATGAGCACTTCGCGTTGCGTGACGGGGAGCTGTCCGATTTGCTGGATGCCCATTTCGAGGAGGCTTTGCCCGGAGGGGCCGCGTTGCGTCCACGAGACGGGAAGAAGATGGCGGAGACGAACCGCGACCACCGCGCCCGCGACGGCCACGCCCAGCGCGCCGCCGAGCGAGCGGATAAAACCCGTGACCGAAGTCGCCACACCGAGATGAGCCCGATCAACGGAATTCTGGATGGCGACGGTCAGGTTCGGCATGACGAGGCCAAGTCCGCAGCCGAGCATCACCAGCGCCGTTTCGATCACCGACAGGCCCGCTCCTTCGAGCGCCGCCCAGGCCAGGGTCAGAAAAGCAGTGGTGGCCGCCAGCAGTCCGATGGTCGGGAAGATTTTGTAGCGGCCGGTCCGGGCCACGAGCCGTCCGCCGGTGACGGCGGCCACGATGACTCCGCCCATCATCGGAGCCATCATCAGTCCGGCGCGGGAAGGGGAGGCGCCCAGGACGAGTTGAAAGAAAAGAGGCAGAAAAACGAGGCTTCCGAAAAGCGCCATGGCGTTGAGTCCGACCACACCCGAGGCCACGGCAAAAACGCGATTCTGGAAAAGTTCCAGCGGCAGGATCGGTTCCACGGCGCGGCGTTCCTGCGCGATGAGCAGTCCAAAAAAGAGGGCCGCCACGGCGGCGAGCGTGAGGATGACGGGCGACAGCCAGGGATAGGCCGTGCCGCCCCAACTGAGGAAGAGAAGCAGGCAGACCGTGCCTGCGGTAAGAAGGGCCGCGCCGGTATAATCAATCCGGTGGATCACCGTCTTCGTGTGGTGCCGCAACCCGATGGCGATGAGAAAAAGAGCGGCGGCGCCGACCGGCAGGTTGACGTAAAAAATCCAGCGCCAGGAAAGCGCGTCGGTGATGACACCGCCGAGGAGCGGACCCGCCACGCTGCACGCGGCGAAGACGGCGCCGAAAAGCCCCTGGTAACGGCCCCGCTCGCGCGGCGCGATCAGGTCGCCGACGGTGGTTTGCGCCAGAGTCATGAGTCCCCCCGCCCCAAGACCCTGCACGGTTCGAAAGAGAATCAGTTGGAACATGGTTTGCGCCAGCCCGCAAAGGACCGATCCGATCAGGAAGATGATGATCGCGACAAAGAAGAGGGGCTTGCGGCCATACATATCGCTGAGCTTCCCGTAGAGCGGCGTGCTTGCGGTCGAGGCGACCATAAAGGCGGTGACGACCCAGGAGAGATGCGCGAGTCCGCCCAGGTCGCTGACGATGCGCGGCAGCGCGGTGCTGACGATGTTCTGGTCGAGCGAGGCAAGCGCCAGGGCCATCATCAGCCCGGCGAAAACGGTGCGGAGTTCGCGCTTGGAGACAGGGGCGCGGTCGGGAATCTGGGAAGTCATGGGGCGACGAGTTTAACCCCGGCAGACCCGCATCCGTGATAACGATAAGTTCTCATCGCCTTCTCAGTTTCCTTCATTAAGCTGCCGGAATCCATCATGAAGTCGCGCGTGTGGCCCTTTGTGGCGCCTTTTTTTTCTTTTCATGGCCTTCCTGGTGGCGGAGAGCTGGTTTCCGAATCAGCACTATGTGCTCTATCCCTTCAAGACGATTTTCATCGGCGCGGTCATCGCTTGGTTCTGGAGGTCGCTTCCGAGTCTGGCTCCCAGCGCGCCGGTGCTGAGCGTGCTGGTTGGTGTCGTGGGCGTCGGACTGTGGATCGGGCTCGATCCGTGGCTGGTCCACTACGAGCAACCGCTGGTCGGGCGTAATCCGTTTCAGCTTTATCCGGCGGGCGAGGCCTGGACGCTCTTTGGTTTTCGCCTGGCGGGGTTCGCCCTCGTTGTGCCGGTCATGGAAGAACTTTTTTGGCGAGGGTTTCTCATGCGCTGGCTGATCAAGGAGGATTTTACGACGGTTCCGCTGGGGACCTATCGCCATTTCTCCTTTTGGATCACGACGGCTTTTTTTGCGGCGGAACATGGGCCGGAATGGGCGCTGGGCCTGGTAGTGGGCGTCATCTACGGGGCCTGGTTTGTCCGGACGAAAAGCCTTGGCAATATCATGCTCGCCCATGGCGTGACCAACCTGCTGCTGGCTCTCTACTGCCTGATCACGAACGACTGGCATTTTCTCTCCATCGTTGCGCCGGTCCATCCCTAGGAAGTAACTTTGTCCATGACCCGTTCCCAGGAACTTTTCGCCGAAGCGCTCCGCTACATTCCCGGCGGAGTCAACTCGCCGGTGCGCGCTTTTCGCGCCGTGGGAGGCACGCCCTTTTTCGCGCAGAAGGCTTACGGTTCGCGGGTCGAGGACGTCGATGGCAATGTCTACATCGATTATGCCTGCACTGGCCTTTGTGGTCACGAAAGAGAGTGGGAACGGGACGATTTACCTCAAAATGGTGAACACGCAGAGCGCCCCTCAACCGGTCCAAATCAATCTGACCGGCGCATCCAACCTCGCCTCGGAGGGAACGGCGATAACCTTGAGTTCCGCCAGCCCCTCCGATACCAATACCATCACCGAACCCAGGAAGATCGTGCCGG
>Ga0206917_1102_pt1 | contig 22871 bp, 20 predicted proteins | sample Alteio_BWOrgHeat_68_FD_152931 | JGI IMG/M metagenome (GOLD analysis project Ga0206917, IMG submission 152931) | Enriched cells from forest soil in Barre Woods Harvard Forest LTER site, Petersham, Massachusetts, United States -... | ecosystem: Environmental > Terrestrial > Soil > Temperate forest >...
GCCGTCGTGTTGCCCATGCCAACCCAGCCGGCTTTTTCAACCTCGGCATAAAGCTTCTCGGACTTCGATGAAGATTTCTCGGCGCCCGGAGCGGCGGCCTGCGAACCGGTTATCCTCTGGTGATAAGCCTCAAGCTGCTTGGCTGTTTCATTGGCGCCCTCGGAAGAAAACATCAGGCCCGAAACCATCGAACCGTCCTGCGTCGTATACACTGTCGTTTTCACATCGCCCTTGGCGTCTTTGATAACCCAGCCATCGAGCCCGTGCGCCGCGCCGATGAAATCAACCGTGCCGCCGGCATCTTCATATTGCTTCAGGGCGGGAGAGCGCAGCGATGTCGGCACGGAAGATGAAGGCACCGGAGATGATGTCTCTTCTGCGGGAGCGTTTGCCGCCATCACGCAAATAAGCGCGGCGGCCACTAACCCTAAAAATCTTTTCTTAACTTTATTTGTACCCAAAACCATACTCCGGAGTTTATACACCAAATGTTAACGAGAGTTTAATGCAATTTTAATACCCTCACAATACAATGAGGCGTACCCACTATTATAACATCAATTAGAGAAATGACATAATAATAAGGAATAACATGGAGTTAAGTGATTGACAGCCGATTCTCTTTCTCCTATCACAGGAATAGACTTACAGGGAGCATCCATATGACAACATCGGGTCAGCGGCTTATACCGAAAACGCCGCTCTACACTACTGTTGAGATTGCGACGGCTCTGCCGCTGGCAGACCTGCATGATTTATCCGATGCGGCCGATGCGGCGATTGAAGCGGGCGGCGGTTTCGGCTGGCTCAAGCCGCCCTCGCGCGAAGTGATGGAAAAATACTGGCGCGGCGTGCTCGTCGTGCCCGAACGTCACCTGCTCGTGGCGCGTATGGATGGCATGCTGTGCGGCTCGCTCCAACTGATCGAACCCAGCCGTTATAATGAAGCGCAGGCCTGCACGGCCAACCTGCTCGCCTGTTTCGTCGCACCGTGGGCGCGCGGTCAGGGCGTGGGACACAAGCTGCTCGAAACGGCGGAAAAAATCGCGAGCGACATGGGCTACAAAGTCCTGCATCTCGACATCCGCGAAACACAGACCGCCGCGATCAATATGGTCGAGCAACTGAATTACATCCGCTGGGGCACCAGCCCGACCTATGCGATGGTCGATGGCCGCTTTATCGCCGGGCATTTCTATACCAAGACCCTGCGCGTGCCTTTCGCCCCGAACAAGCGGACGGCCAATGACTGATGAGGCGAAAATAGACTACGGCAAAACCATTCACCTGCCCAAAACGGACTTCCCGCGCCGCGCCGGTCTTGCGCAAAAAGAACCGGAACTGTTGAAGCGCTGGCAGGCGATGGGGCTCTACGACAAGCAACGCGCCGCCTCGAAAGGCCGCGAGAAATTTATCCTGCATTACGGCCCGCCATTCGCGAATGGCAATATCCACCTCGGCCATGTTCTCTCGAAGACGCTGAAAGACGTCGTCTGCCGCAGCTATAATATGCTCGGCTACGACACGCCACTGGTTCCCGGTTGGGATTGCCATGGCTTGCCGATCGAGTGGAAGGTCGAAGAAGACTTCCGCGCCAAAGGCAAAAACGGCACCAAAGACACAGACCCCGTCGGCTTCCGTCAGGAATGCCGCGCCTTCGCGCAGAAATGGGCCGATGTGCAATCGGGCGAATTCCAGCGCATCGGCGTGCTCGCTGACTGGAAAAACCCCTACAGCACCATGTTCAAAAAATCCGAAGCCATGATCGCGGCGGAAATCCACAAGTTCCTCATGAACGATGGACTCTATCGCGGTTCCAAACCCGTGATGTGGTCGATACCGGAACAGACCGCGCTGGCTGAGGCGGAGGTGGAGTATAAGGATATTACATCGGATACGGTGTATGTGAAGTTTCCGATTAAAAAAGGACACGAAGAATTCAAAGACGCATCTGTCGTCATCTGGACGACCACGCCTTGGACATTGCCGGGTAATCGTGCGGTCGCTTATGGGGAAGATTTGGACTATGTGATGCTTACTGTCCAAAACGTGCCAGAAGGCAGCCCTGTGAAACCAAAGGACAGACTTCTTGTATGTGACACACTTGTAGATAGCTTTATTAAGAGCGCAAATATTGATGTCGTTAAAAATACACACATCTATAAAGGCAAAGATTTTGCAGGCGTCATCCTCCACCATCCCCTCCACGGCAAAGGCTATGAATTTGATGTGCCTATGCTGGCCGGTGATTTCGTAACAACTGACGCCGGTACAGGCTTTGTGCATATCGCGCCCGGACACGGTGAAGACGACTACCTCCTCGGTATCAAAAATAAAATAGAAGTGCCGCAGACTGTCGCAGGCGATGGAAAGTATTTCGAGCATGTGCCGCTGTTTGCGGGCCTCTCTGTTTATATGCCCGATGGCAAAAAAGGCCCCGCCAACAAACTCGTCACCATCGCAATCGCCGAAGCGGGCAACCTTGTCGCCAAGCAGCAAATCCAGCACAGCTACCCGCACTCGTGGCGCTCGAAAGCACCGGTCATCTTCCGCAATACGCCGCAGTGGTTTATCTCGATGGAGAAGAACGACCTGCGCAAAAAAGCCATTGCCGAAATCGCCAAGACGCGTTTCGTGCCGGAGCGCGGACGCAACCGCATCGGTGCGATGGTCGAGGGACGCGGCGACTGGTGCGTGAGCCGCCAGCGCGCGTGGGGCGTACCGATTGCATTATTTGTAAATAAGAAGACCGGCGCACCTCTCAAAGACGCGAAGGTCAACCAGCGCATATATGAAGTATTCGAAAAGGAAGGCTCGGACGCATGGTTCGACCATCCGCCGCAGCACTTCCTCGGCAATCAATACGATGCCAATGATTACGAACAGGTGCGCGATATTATCGACGTATGGTTTGAATCCGGCTCGACGCAGGGCTTCGTGCTCGAACAGCGCCCCGAACTCACGCACCCCGCCGACTTATATCTCGAAGGCTCGGACCAGCATCGCGGCTGGTTCCAGTCATCGCTGCTCGTCGGCGTCGGTACGCGTGGCCACGCGCCGTTCAAATCCATTCTCACGCACGGCTTTATTCTCGATGAAAAAGGCTACAAGATGTCGAAGTCGACCGGCACGGGCATGTCGCCCGCCAAGCTCATCGAGACCTATGGCGCGGATATCCTGCGCCTGTGGGTCACGGGCTCCGACTACATGGAAGACATTCGCTTCGGCGAGAACATCCTCAAAGGCCATGTCGATATCTACCGCCGCATTCGCGGCACGTTCTGCTACCTGCTCGGCAGCCTTGGTGATGATTTCGAGAAGGTGAAATATGCCGAACTCTCGGATATGGACAAATGGGTGCTGCACAAGCTGCACGAGATCGACGGCACGGTGCGCGATTCCATCAAGAACTTTGACTTCAACGGCATGACGACGGTCATCCACAATTTCTGCTCGCGCGAGCTCTCGGCGTTTTATTTCGACGTCTGCAAGGACACGCTCTATTGCGACGCGAAAGACAGCGTAAAACGCCGCGCCGTGCTGACTGTGCTTGATGAAGTCTTCAACTACCTCGTCCACTGGCTCTCGCCTGTGCTGTGCTACACAACCGAAGAAGCCTGGCTCGCCTATAAAGGCGTGACGATGGAAGACACCACCGAAAGCATCCATCTCAGTACCTTTCCCGTTGCGCCGAAGGAATGGCACCACCCCGAGCTTGAGGAAAAATGGCAGAAGATTCTTGCCGTGCGCAGCGTTATCACCGGCGCGCTTGAAGTCAAACGCGCGGAAAAGATGATTGGCGCTTCGCTTGAAGCCGCGCCAAAAGTTTATGTAGCGGATACAGCGCTGGCGAAAGTTCTCAAGACGGTTAACCTCGCGGATATCTGCATCACGTCAGGCGCTCATCTGGTGGAAGCTGCCGTTGGCGGCGCCTTCATGACGGCTGACGTTACCGGCATCAGCGTCACGGTCGAGAAAGCTCCCGGCGCCAAATGCGAGCGCTGCTGGAAATACACCACCGATGTCGGCTCAAGCCACCAGCACCCCACCATCTGCACGCGTTGCGCAGGCGTGGTGCAAAAAGAGCTTAAGTCAGCGGCGGCTTAATGAAAAAAACAGGTTTTTTTCGCGCAATTTTAGCAAGAACCCGGCGGCCGTTGGCCTGACCATCGCGCTATCTTGCTCTCGAGTCTGGGGATTACTTTTACCTGTTCTGCCAGTTCAGCAAGTCTCCTCGTCACATCTTCAAGATTGGCGCGAAGCTCTGCCTCAACGCTTGGCTTGATTTTCTGCTTCTCTGCAAAGGCAACCGGGTCTGTCAGATAGCTTGTAACGGCGTGCAGCTTTGCCGCTTTTTCCGGACCCGTATCTTTGTTGGCTCCAGTAGCAATATAATCAACTCCCAGGCCTCTAAAGACAGTCACGCCAAGAGCGCTGGTATCAGAAAATCTACTTGCTCCGAATTTTACCAGCAGGTCTATCACATCCTGCACAGTGCCGTTTTCGGCAAGAGTTTCTAAAGTGGTTCCTTGCATCTTCATCTCTTTTGTTGTTTGTTTTTCAGGTTTTAAAATTAGTTTAAATCCATAGCGTTGCTGGAAATACACCACCGATGTCGGCGAATCCGCCCTGCACCCCACCATCTGCGCGCGTAGCGCAGGGGTGGTGCAGAAGGAACTTAAGTCGGCGGCGGCTTAGTTACCTAGATTCGGGCGTGGAAAGCGGCGGAGATTTTCTTTTTCGTTTTCAGCCTTTTTACCTTTCACCGTCGCATCCAGCTCATCCACCAATGTGATCACGTTCACAATATTTTCTGCTGCGGTCTTGGCGTTAGCCTGGACTACTCCAGATAATTCTATCACGGATTCACCTATTTCTGTCACGGCCGCGTGATCTTCTTTCCTGCCGGTTTCCAGTGCCGTTATCCGGTCGGCCTGTTTCGCTATCAGGGCTGCTTGATCTCTTATCTGAGCTGCCTGAGCTCTGATCAGCTCTTGCTGCTTAGCTTGGTTTACGGCAACGGCGCGGAATTCTTTTTGGAGATCCGAGATTGCACTCGTAACCGCAGCTGGAGCGACTTCCTTAACCGATGCAGCATCTGCAACAACCGCAACAGGCTCTGCTTCCAGTTCCACGGGGACCAGTTCCAGTTCTGCGGGGAAATGCTCTGCCTCGAATGCGGCAACAAGGGCTTCTTTCGTGGCTTGCGCTTCCACGCCTTGGCCCGCGACAGCGGCCTTGACGAGAGCAAGGCCCTGTTTTTTATCAGCGAGCTTCTCTTGACTGTCACTGCCGTCTTCAGTCGGCGCGAAGCCTTTTAACAACTTATCAAACACTGATGTCGGATTCTCATCTTCATCATCTTCTGCTGGTACTACCGGAGACGTTTTGGCTATCTCTTGCACTTTCTCGGAAACAAGGTCATTTCTTTTGTCATCATTGCGCTCGTCGACTCCGGCCTTGATGAACATGATGCCCAGCGTGCCATCTTCTGCCGGTGCTTCTGCGTAGCTTTCTAACAAATCCCCAAACACTTTGCTATTGCAGTCTCTGGCTCCATCCTTCAACTGTTCAGCAAGCGTTATCACTACATCTGACAAGTTTGCTACTGCGGACCAGTTAATTTTCGGTTCATTTGTTTCTTGCTCGCTCATTTTAGTTTCTCCTGTTGTGTTGTTTTTAAAATTCAAATTATCATATTGTCTTTTCATAGAAAGTAGGTGAGTTAAGTGGATATGTCAACAAAAAAATATGGCAATAAGTGCTTATATCGTTAGCGTTTGATAAAAAAGGGAATTTATATTTTTCGTAATGTATATATTATGATTTCGTAAAATAAAAATCGCAGATGTGATCATCCCATCATGATTATTTCCGGATTCTCGAAATCATTATTATCGACAATGACATCTGCCAGATTCGCGGGATTCACATCCTTGAAATAAAGCTCCTGCCCCGGAATATACTTCCTTTCATAGCGCGCCCGGACCTGCTCCGGCGAGCCCATAAGGTGCGCATCCCTGACCTTCACGCGATCGAGGATCGTTTTAAAATCGGCATGGATGAATATCTTTATATGCAGCAGCGGCGCTATCTCGGGGCGGAAAAGGAAGACCCCTTCCGCGAGAATAATCGTGTTTCTATTGATTTTTTGAAAGCGCGCATCTTCCTTATCGGTTGCCAGATCGAACAGTTTTGTCTGGCATGAAACGGTATTCTTCTGCATGTCAAATGCAGGTCGGAGCGCCTTATCTGCGAAAACCTCATAGTTCATAGAATCCAGATAAAAAGCCTCGGGAGATTCCGAACCGCGCCGATGCCTGTGCTGGCGCGGATGATGGAAGTTATCAATGGAGATGCGGCAGACGTCATGCCCGCGCTCCTCCAGCACCTCAGCCATATTTTCTGCGAAGGTTGTCTTACCGCTGCCATCCACACCGTTAATGCCAACAATAAGCGGCCTGTCCGCTTTTTTTCTGGCCTCAATAAAATTGGCTAAAAACCCGTAGCATGTAATCGTATCCATGGTCAGGACTCTATCACTCCGGCATATATGCCCTGAAGTCACAATTTATTACCGATGGTGGCATTTACGGAAATGTAATTTACCCTTTACCCAAGAGAACATTTAGAGTACAAAACTATTGTTTTTCGTAAGGTGTAAGGAATCATGGTTCAACGAGTCAGCACAGTTACTTTTCAAGGCGTCGACGTCAAAGATATCGACGTGCAGGTGCTCATTTCGCCCGGTCTGCCGCAATTCAATATTGTTGGTTTGGCTGATAAAGCCGTGGGTGAAAGCCGCGAGCGCGTGCGCGCGGCGTTGCATGCGATTGGTTTGTCACTCCCAGCAAAGCGCGTCACGGTCAACCTCGCGCCTGCTGACGTCGTGAAGGAAGGCAGCCATTTCGATTTGCCGATTGCGCTCGGCGTGCTCACGGCGATGGGCGTGCTGCCCGGCGAGGAACTTGCGCATTATCTCGTGATGGGTGAACTCGCACTCGATGGCAGCATTCGCGCGGTAGCGGGTGTCCTTCCTGCGGCTATTTCAGCCTCGGCTACTGAACGCGGTATTATCTGCCCCGCCGCGTGCGGCAGCGAAGCTGTGTGGGCGGGTGATCTTGATGTGCTCGCGCCGTCAAACCTCGTCGCACTGCTAAACCATATGAAAGGCACGCAGGTGCTGTCGCGCCCGCAGCCGGAAATGTCGCAGGAAAATCCGCTGCGGCTTGATCTCGCCGATGTGAAGGGACAGGAGAGCGCCAAACGCGCACTCGAAATCGCTGCCGCTGGAGGCCATAATTTACTGATGATCGGCCCACCTGGCTCAGGCAAATCAATGCTTGCCGCACGGCTGCCGGGTATTTTGCCGCCGCTCGAACCCGCTGAAGCGCTCGAAGTGTCGATGATCCATTCCATCGCCGGTATGCTTGAAGGTGGAAAGCTAATTCGCCAGCGTCCGTTCCGCGATCCGCACCATTCGGCTTCATTGCCGTCGATCATCGGCGGTGGGCACAAAGCGAAGCCCGGAGAAATTTCTCTCGCACATCACGGCGTTTTATTTCTCGATGAGTTGCCCGAGTTTTCACGACAGACTTTGGAATCCCTGCGGCAACCATTGGAGACGCGCTGCGCGCTTGTCTCGCGCGTCAATTATCACGTCAATTTTCCGGCGAAGTTCCAGCTGGTCGCCGCGATGAACCCGTGCCGCTGCGGACATGTGGATGACGCGGCGCTTGCCTGCGGACGCGCGCCGAAATGCGTCATGGATTATCAGGGAAAAATTTCGGGGCCGATTTTCGACCGCATCGACATTCATATCGAAGTGCCCGCCGTCAAAGCCGCCGACCTCGCCCTGCCACCGCCTAAGGAAAGCTCGGCGCATGTATCTTTGCGTGTATCGGATGCGCGGCATCTTCAGCGCGAACGTTTTGAAAAGCTCGGCGCAACGCACCTGCACACGAACGCCGATGCGGATGGCGATATCCTCATGCAGATCGCGCCGCTCTCCGTGGCAACGCAGAATATACTCACCGAAGCTTCCGAACGCATGAAGCTTTCCGCGCGTGGTTATCACCGCGTGCTGCGCGTGGCGCGTACCATCGCCGATCTCACCAAAAGCGACTCGATTGACCGTAGCCATGTTATAGAAGCGCTTGGCTACCGCCGTATCCATACAAACTTGACACTGGCAGCATAAAAATAGCCTAGTGTTTTCAACTACTTAAGTTATCACATAGTCGTAAAAACTGGTATATTTCAAGGGGTTGTGATATACTTAAGATGTAGAGGTCTGTTATACAAAAACAGGGGTAATACAATGGCGACGCTAGAAAGCTCACAATCGGACGCGAAGACACCTAATGACCCAGCTGCTCAGTTGGCTGCGGTTAATGCTGCCATGGGTAACGCAGCCCAACAAGGACCGAGCGGCGGCGGGGGCATGTCGGCGGGACCAGATATGGCCGCAGACGGCGCTATGTTGGCGGTGGCTGGTCCAGTTGTCGCCGGGATCGGTGCTTTTATAGACGCAATGGGCGGAGGTACTAACAATAGCGGTAATCAAAACAACCCGCAGCAGTCTAGCCAGTATATTCCTGCAGGATTCGGGGGTCCAAGTTCGGGACAAAAGCAAGCGCCCAAGATTTCACCGTTGATGCCACGCGAGAGCATGGGCTACAGCGAAAAAAGACAAGCTGATGCATTAGCGGCTAAAGCAAAGACTCAAAAACCCGCTGCGGGTGCGGGCAGAAGCGTGTTCGTTCCCAGTGTGGCTGACAAGTCCAGCAAGACCTCGGCTCCCGGGCTCGACGAAAGATTTAAGTTAACCGGCGCGTCGATGGCTGTTCCCCCTATGGGTGCACTAATCACAGACGGGATGGCAAAACAGCTGGGTATCGACCCAAAACTTATTAAGGAGAGAGAACTCGCGATGAAGATCAAGGAGAACCCTTACGGCATAACGGGGCAGGCCTCGACACAGCGACTTAAACAGGACCTCAAAAATGGCTCGCCGACTGCGCAAAAAGTTGTGGAAACCAACCCCAAACAACTACCGCGTGCGCAAATGAACACCAACAGAAAACCCGGTCCCGGCAACGGCATGACCGCGACATAGAAATTTCCGGTATTTGGTTTACGCCTGAACGTCCGTCGCCGTGAGGAATTTTTCCTTCACGATGCGCGTGGCTTCATCGAGCACTTCAGCCGGTGAAAGTTTCGTCGTGTCCAGCATATGGGCGTCATTCGCGGGCGTTGTCGGCGCGACTTTGCGGCTGCTGTCGCGTGTGTCGCGCTGCATAAGGTCCGCCAGCACAGCTTCAAGCGTGAGTTGCGGGTGACGCGGCTGTAATTCCTTGAACCGGCGTCTGGCGCGTTCTTCCGCCGTGGCCGTGACGAACAGTTTGATATCCGCATCGGGGCAGACCACCGTGCCGATATCGCGGCCATCGAGCACCACGCCGCCAACATCATCAGGCGGGTTCTTGGCGAATGCGCGCTGGAAATCCAGCAGTTCTGCGCGCACCTGCGGCAGCGCCGCCACTTTGGAGGAAGCCTCGGAAACATCAGGACGGCGCAGCGCGGCATTCGCCAGCAGTTCCATCGTGAGGTTGCGCTTGACGATACCCACCGCCGGTTCGACATCGCGGATATTTGACGGGTCGCCCGCTATCTCCAGCGTGGCGAACGCGACGGCGCGGTAAAGCGCGCCTGTGTCCAGATAAGCATAACCGAGACGTTCCGCCAGTTTGCGCGCCAAGGTTCCCTTGCCGCTGGCGGCAGGACCGTCCACGGCAATGACCATTTTGCGCTGCGGTTCCGTCGCAGAAGCCGTTTCCGGCGCAATCCCTATATTCTTATTAAGCCCTGTAGTTGCCATGGTGCGAATCCCCTTTTGTTTTTAAATTAGCCGTACATTAACATAACTATTTAAACTAAACAAGCAAAACTTTGATGCTTAAAATATTTTCAGTGTTTAGTTTTGCCTCCACGCATTATCAAATTCCATCGTTTCTACCGCCGGATGGCTGCAAAGACGGCTTTCCATGTCTTTATCCAGGGTTTCGAACCTTTCCTTAGGCCTGAAGCTTGTAAACCTGCTGATGGGGCCGCCTTCATAAAACCCATACACGCCATTTTTATCCTGATAAATCATCATACTTTCAAGCAGCTCGCAGGAATGGGGGAGCATACGGGATAACCTGCCCAGATAACGCAGCGAAACCGGATCAATCCCCGCTGTATATTTTTCCTTTGCAGCAAATATATAATCCTTGCAGGCTATGGCGACCGCGCCCACTCTCCTGCATTCCTCTTTGTCCAAAGCCTGCCCCTCCACAAAATAATAGTTTTCGTCCTCCGCTGAAATGGCATATTCACGATCACCCGCAACGTGGAAGGTTGCAAAATCAGCTTGCACCAGCGGCTTGTCCTCAAAGAAAATTTTCTTGTTGCTGGCCCAATACCAGCGTCCCAGATCCTTTACATCCCTGGGGTTTGCATCAGGCATAACGTTGGGGATGAGAAATACATGCGTGGCATCCCGCGCCAGGCCAGGGTATCCGCCGACAAGTGAAAAAGTTGCGGGGTCAGCATCTTTGATGGGAGTTTCGCCTGCGTAAACATGCATCGCATCCTTGAAACTCCCGTTGGCGATCTCCACAAATGTTTTTGCATCGGCGCCACTCAAAAGTTTACCGTCATAATATACATGGGTTGCGTCACGCGAATACCTGTAGCCAAGAAGCCTGAATGCGACAGGATCGACACCGGGAAGTATTCTGTCTCCCCTATATACATGGCTCTTGTCCGCAGCATAATCGGCGAATTCGGGGTCATGCCGTCCTGGATCAAATAGCAAATGGAAACTTTGCAGGTCAACGCCCTGAAGTTTTTCACCATAGTACCAGCCGTCTTTTTCTTTCTCATAGCAAGGCGCCGCGCTGCGGTTGCACAGGGCATGCGCTGTGCCGGAAAACAGCAAAAGGACGGCAAGAATAAAAAAGATCCTCTTACGCATTAATGCTCATAGCGTCCCATAAGCTCTGCGGTAGCTAAAATATGAACCCTTACCCACATCTGGCCCTTCATCCACTTTTTTAGGCTCGCTGCGTCATTCTCGGGATACAAATTCAGCTTATTATCCAGCGCATAAAGCCTAAAGAAATAACGGTGCGGTCCTTTGCCTTTGGGCGGGCAAGGTCCGCCATAACCGGTCTTGCCGAAGCTGTTCGTTAATTGAGCAGCCCCCTGTGCAGAAATCAAAAGGCTATGCGATTCGGGTGGTATGTTGTCGACAACCCAATGTACCCACGTACCCGACGGCGCATCAGGATCTTCCACTATCAAGGCAAGGCTTTTTGTCCCAGCAGGTACATTCTGCCAGTCCAACTCAGGAGAAATGTTGCGGCCATCGCAGGTATATTCAACAGGGATGGAATCTCCCTCCTTGAAGGCTGGACTGCTGATTTTCATGGGAGAATCTTCCGCCTTCACCACAGAGAAACTGCACAGCAGAAAAACCAGCGAAATAACAAGAATATTTTTTATCACGCTGCCACTCCCTTGCCGGGTTTTCCTTCCTTGGCCTTGCGTGCCACAGGCGTCAGCATAAGGCCGGACTTGCCCGCCGTGACGTCAACGGCGCTGTCATCCAGCACTTTGCCTTCAATGATCAAATTCGCGAGCGGGTTTTGGAGTTCCTTCTGGATCACGCGTTTCAAAGGGCGTGCGCCGTAAGCGGGATCGTAGCCCGCTTCCGCGAGGTACTGCCGCGCTTTTTCGTCGAGGGAAAGTTTGATATTGCGGTCATCGAGCATCTTTTGCAGGCCCAGCAACTGGATATCGACGATATGCACCATCATGTCGCGGCTCAGGCGGCGGAACAGTAAAATTTCGTCAATGCGGTTGAGGAACTCTGGCCGGAACGCGCGGCGCACGGCATCCATGACTTTGTCGCGCACCTTCTCGACGCTCTCACCTTCCTTCTGCTCGACCAGATAATCCGCTCCGAGATTGGAGGTCATGATAATGACCGTGTTGGAAAAGCCCACCACACGCCCCTGACCATCGGTTAAACGCCCGTCATCAAACACCTGCAACAGGATATTAAACACATCAGGATGCGCCTTCTCGACTTCATCAAACAAAATGACCTGATACGGGCGACGCCGGACGGCTTCGGTCAGCGTGCCGCCTTCTTCGTAACCGACATAGCCCGGAGGCGCGCCGATCAGCCGCGCGACGGAGTGCTTCTCCATGAACTCCGACATATCGACACGCAGCATGGCTGACTCATCGTCAAACAGAAATTCAGCCAGCGCCTTCGCCAGTTCCGTCTTGCCAACACCCGTCGGGCCGAGAAACAGGAACGTACCCATCGGCTGGTTCTTGCGCTGCAATCCGGCGCGGGAACGGCGCACGGCATTCGCGACGGCGGAAATGGCATCTTCCTGCCCCACCACACGCTTCTTCAGATGATCTTCCATTTTGAGCAGCCTGTCGCGTTCGCCCTGCAACATTTTGTCAACGGGGATGCCTGTCCAGCGGCTCACGACGGCGGCGATATCGTTCTCGCGCACCTCTTCATTGATCATTGCGCCGCCAGTAATTTTGCTGGCCTCGGCGAGCTTTGCTTCCAGCTTCGGGATAACGCCGTAAGTCAGCTCGCCCGCGCGTGTCCAGTTGCCCGCGCGCTGCACCTGCTCCAGCTCGATACGCGCCTTTTCCAGCTCCTCCTGGATTTTTTGTCCGGCGGAAAGCTTTTCCTTCTCTGCTTTCCATTTGGAGCTCATCTCGGCGGATTCTTTTTCAAGACCGCGCAGTTCGTCTTCCAGTTTGGAAAGACGTTCATTCGTCGCTTTATCCGCTTTCTCTTTCTTGAGAGCCTCGCGCTCGATTTTAAGCTGGATGATGCGGCGGTCGAGTTCATCAAGCTTCTCAGGCTTGCTGTCCACTTCCATGCGTAAACGTGAAGACGCTTCGTCCATGAGGTCGATTGCTTTGTCCGGCAGAAAGCGGTCGGAGATATAGCGGTTAGAGAGCGTCGCCGCTGCGACAATAGCAGCGTCAGTAATACGCACACCATGATGCAGTTCATATTTCTCTTTTAAGCCGCGCAGGATGGAGATTGTGTCTTCCACCGTCGGCTCGCCCACGAAGACAGGCTGGAAGCGGCGTTCCAGCGCGGGGTCTTTTTCGATATGTTTGCGGTATTCATCAAGCGTTGTCGCGCCGATCATATGCAGCTCGCCGCGCGCGAGCGCCGGTTTCAGCATATTGCCCGCGTCCATCGCGCCCTCGGCCTTGCCTGCGCCGACGAGTGTATGCAATTCATCAAGAAACAGAATAACTTCACCCGTCGCCGCGCGCACTTCTTCGAGCACGGCCTTCAGGCGTTCCTCAAATTCACCACGAAACTTCGCGCCCGCGATCATCGCGCCTAAATCAAGAGACAACAGCTTCTTGTCTTTCAGACTTTCCGGCACATCGCCATTGATAATGCGCAGCGCAAGGCCTTCGATGATCGCCGTCTTACCCACACCCGGCTCGCCGATCAGCACGGGATTATTTTTAGTACGTCGCGCCAGCACCTGAATCGCGCGGCGGATTTCTTCGTCACGACCGATCACAGGGTCAAGCTTGCCGTCGCGCGCCGCCTGCGTGAGGTCGCGCGTATATTTCTTGAGCGCCTCGAACTGGTCTTCCGATGACGCGCTGTCCGCCGTGCGGCCCTTACGCAGGGTATTGATCGCCTGGTTAAGCTTCTCGGCATTAACACCGCATTTTTGCAGCATCTTCGCCGCATCGGCTTGCGGAACAAGCGTGATACCCTGCAGCAACCTTTCCAGCGTCACATAGGCATCGCCAGATTTTTTTGTTACCTGCTCGGCAGAATCGAAAACCTTCGCCGTTAACGGCGAGAGGTGCAGTTGCTGCGCCCCGCCCGCATCAACGGCGGGCAGCTTCGCCAGCAGATCTTCCGTACCTGCGACAACTTCCTCCACGCGCCCGCCCGCAGAGCGGATCAGCGTCTTAACCACATTGCTGTCATCATCCAGCATCGCCTTGAGCAAATGTTCGGATTGCAAAAACTGGTGGTTGTGCCGCAACGCCAGCGTCTGTGCCGCCTGAATAACTGATTTCGACCGCTCGGTGAATTTTTCAAAGTCCATGGGACATACTCCTTGATATGCCCATTATAGCACTCCCGCAAACCACAGCAAAAACGAAAAGGATGCCCTTAAAGACACCCTTTTTAGTCCTGATAGGTTGACAGATTCAGGTTTGAGGACCGTTATTTCCTGACCCTTTGCGCTTTGGGCGTCTGGCAATCTTTAGAGGCTGGTCAAATCCGAGGGCCCGCACTTGCTCTGCGCTCATAAAAAACTCTCTGGATATTCCCGCAGGCATTTCATCAGATGTTCCCAATATAGTTGCCGCCATGGATGGTTTGGGAAAAGCAACAACAATACCCGGCGAGTCAATCTCCCTCATGGTGTCGACAACAACCTGTTGCGCCGATGGCGAAAAAGCGCCGCGCACATTGTTTTCCACTCTGAACTCATCTCCAGATCCGTCATGTGCGGGATTTTTGTCGAGATAAATCATCGCAGCGCACGCGATTGCGGCCAGATCATCCGTCGCCAAGCCTGCCAGCCGTATAAGGCGCTGATTGTTCAGAACCGTGATTTTAGAGATAGAGGCAACAACCTTCCCCTCACTCAATCCATTTCCATCAGATTGCATGGCTTCAAGATATTCGCGCACCTTGGCTTTAATTTCAGGAACATCATCATAAATTGACATCGATATTCTCCATTTTTTATAAAATTAGAACGCCTTTAATTTATCTTACTGCGACACTATCAAAATTCTGAAAAACAAACAATAAAATTATGTAATATATTGTTTTCGCACACTTTTATACAAAGCGGCGGGTGCTCATTATCAGGAGTTTTGCGGAATCGGCCCGCTTAAACCGCGTCCGGCTCGGTCCGGCGGGGCGAGTAGTGACGGCCGCGCGGCTGTTGTTGGCCTTCTTCACGGGGCTGTTCACCCGAGCCGTTATGCTGGGCGGCAGCGCCGGTGTGCGTTACGGCAGCGCCGTTATGTTGCACGGTGGCACCGTTGCCATCAGCAACAGGTTGTGGCTGGGCGGAGCCATTGCCGTGTCCGTTTGCATGGCCATTGCCATGACGCGGACCGACAAGGAATCCCTGGTCGAGATCGTTGAGGCCATCGACCTGCGGTGTGGTGACGACAGGCGCGGCAGCGTTGCCATCAATCTGCATCGGTTGCGGCTGGGGTTGCGGGTTCTGCTGGTTGTACTGGTTGAATTCTTCTGTCATCTCGTTGATGAAACGCTGGTAATGCTCGGCGTGCTGCAGGTAGCTTTCCGCCAGAACGCGGTCGCCGGCGGAAGTCGCATCGCGCGCGAGCGTCACATATTTCTCGTTGATCTGATAAGCCGTTCCGCGGATGCGCACATCGGGGCCGTTGCTGTCGAAGGTCTGGACACGCGGATTGACGCGTCTGCCGCCGGACTGGCCGCTGTTGTGGTGACTGCCACCACCGTTGTTGTAGCCGCCGCTGTTGTGTCCACCACCGCTGCGACCACCGTTACTGCCGCCGCGCATACGTCTTGCGTTCTGATTGTGTCTCATGCTGATTTTTTCTTCACTTCGTTTTTATATTAAGGTTACGTTCCCGTCGTTGCGGGAACTTTTATCCGGTCTCATGCCTTAAGTCTTCGTCCATCGTGCTACAAGGCATCGGTCATGTCCAGCGAGATCGGTCAAAGTTTGTAACACGCTTAAACCCGCCTTGCCAAGGATTCCTTTAACGGAAGCCGCCTGTGATGCGCCTATTTCAAGGAAAAGGGTCCCGTCTTTGGCGAGCAGCCGGGGCAGCAACGCCGCGATATCCCGATAACACGCGAGCCCGTCAGCACCGCCGGAAAGCGCTGTTATTGGGTCATATTCCCTGACTTCGGGCTCTAGACCGGCTATTTCAGGGAGCGCTATATAAGGCGGGTTACTGATAACGACATCATACATCTTAACATCGTTTATTTCTTTCCAATCTATTTTCATAAAATTTGTCCGACAAGCAAGACCAAGGGATTCGGCGTTCTGCTGAGCTATTTCTATGGCCTCCGCACTGATATCGATTCCCGTGCCGGTAGCCTGCGGCAATTCCTGCAACAGGGATAATAACAGGCAGCCCGTTCCCGTGCCTAAGTCGAGTATCGCGATGGGCTGTGCTTTGTCTACGTGAGCCAGCACAGCATCAACCAGCGTTTCCGAGTCAGCACGCGGATCAAGCGTTGCGGGCGAGATTTTAAAATCCGCCTTCCAGAAAGACCGCACGCCGAGGATACGCGACACAGGTTCCCGTTGCAGCCGCCGCAGCGTCATGGCTTCAAGCGCATTTTCTTGCACGGGTGTGATTTCCTGATCGGCTTTGGTTAATAAATCTGTTTGGGTCATGCCGAGCGCCGCCTCGACCAGCAACCGTGCATCAAGCTCAGGCGTGTCCAGCCCCGTGGCGCGGAACGCGTTTCGCATATCGGCCAGAATGGATTGAATCGTTTGCATACTGCTTTATAGCGCGAAAAAATAGAAACTTATAGAGATGGCTTTCTGCCACGCGCATGGGGATTTCTTCTCGCTGCCACTTCGACCATTATACTGTCTACTGCCATAGCCGCACTTCGTAGTTCTTCTTCGCGTTTCTTGCTATTTGGCAACATAAACGGAAGTTCGGACACATGCATCTGCATGAGTGCGCCTATTTTTTTAAACCCTACATCCTCCAACAAAGATTTTACTAAATCTTTGGTTAGCGTGTAGAAATGCCTTGGCCCTTCCTCGTAAGCGACTTGCGCACTCTTTACATCAAAGGATGTCCCGGTCGCATCGGCGGTTATCTGATAAACATTGGCCAAAAATCCATCGGTGTCTCCGGTATACTTATCACCCATAGCGACGACCGTTTCATTCGGCGCAATCTTATCACCCATTAAACACCTGAGCCTGACAAGCTGGCCGTTGTCCATTTCAAGCTGAATAATACGGTTGCCATCTGGTCTATCGACCAAATATAGGACATCTCTATTTTTATCATCCATGATGCTTCAATTCCCTTTATAGAACATGATTATTAATTCTGCGTATTCATAACATAAAAGATTTTTATAACTATGTCAAATAAATTGTTATAATATTATGTAAATAATAAATTTACCATGTAATCTCCGCCAGCTTCTCGGCCTGGTCGTTCGAGATGAGCGGGTCGATGATTTCATCGAGGCATTCGCCGCTGACGACACGGTCGAGTTTGTAGAGCGTGAGGTTGATGCGATGGTCCGTCACGCGGCCCTGCGGGTAGTTGTATGTGCGAATGCGCTCGGAGCGGTCGCCGGAACCGACCATGCCCTTGCGGTTTGCGGAGCGTTCGTCCGCGAGCTTTTGCCGCATCGTCTCGTAAATGCGTGAACGCAGAATCTTCATCGCGCGCGCCTTATTTTTATGTTGCGATTTTTCATCCTGCTGCTGCACGACAGTGCCGGTCGGCAGGTGCGTGATACGCACGGCGGACTCTGTTTTATTGACGTGCTGACCACCCGCGCCGCCTGCGCGGAAAACATCGATACGCAGATCTTTATCCTCGATGACTAAATCGACTTCTTCGGCTTCTGGTAGTACGGCTACTGTTGCGGCAGATGTATGGATGCGCCCGCTGGCTTCCGTATTCGGTACACGCTGCACGCGATGCACGCCCGCCTCGAACTTCAGTTTCGAGAAAACATTCTGCCCGGTCACTTCCACCACCGCCTGCTTGATGCCGCCAAGGTCGCTCTCGGACATTTCCATGACTTCGAACTTCCAGCCACGGTCCGCCGCATAGCGCCGGTACATGCTGAACAGATCACCCGCAAACAGCGCCGCTTCGTCGCCACCCGTGCCCGCGCGGATTTCGAGGATGGCGTTCTTGGCGTCAGCTTCGTCCTTCGGCACCAGAGCAAGCTGTATTTCTCTTTCAAGCTGCGGGAGCTGTTCCTTGAGGCGGTAAAAATCGATCTCCGCCATTTCTTTCATTTCTTTATCCGAGCCCGCATCGGACATCATCATCTCGAGGTCTTTCATTTCCGTCTTGGCTTTTTTAAAATCGCGAATGCGTGCCGCGAGCGGCGTCAGGTCGGAATATTCTTTCGACAACAGCGAGAACTTTTCCGACGCCAGCGAGCCGGACGACATCAGCGCCTCGATCTCCTGAAAGCGGCCAAGCACCTGGTCGAGTTTGCGGTCGAGCGACATCAGAGCCTCAATTCAAAGAAATGATGAGGCTCGTGCTTGCCGTCAGACCAGACGCGGGCCTCCGCATGCGTAAAAACAAAGCCGCATTTCTGGTGCAGTTTTGCAGAAACAATATCGCTCTTGCGGTGTGACACGGCGACACGCTTCAGGCCGGTCCGCGCTTTGGCCCAGGCAATCCGCGCCTCGTAGGCTTTTATAAAGTGTCCCTTGCGGCGCCATTTTTTCTCCATCCAGTCGGCCCATAGCCACGCGGTCGCCGGATCCTGCGGGTTGATATATATGCCCGTCACGCCTATAAGCGAGCTCCCGTGGAAAATCCCGAAGACAGCCCCATCGGGGTTATCGACGGTTTCGCGCCAGTCTTCATCGGTATAAGCCGCCTCGCGCTCGTAGTTGGAGCCAAAAAATTCAGGGTCCGACTGCAACGCCTTGAGGCGCGCTTCTTTAAAAACCGGCCATTCCTCGGGCCCGAATTGCCTGATGGTAACTTTATCCTGTGCCATATCAACCCTCGCTTTGCAGGGCGTATAGCTGCCCCAGATGTGATTGTCTGTTTTCGATCAGTTGCGCGTAGATGCCTTCTTCGAGCACATCGCCTTTGTTGAAGACGACGACGCGGTCCGTTCCCCTGAGCGTCGAGATACGGTGAGCGATGATGATGAAGGTCTTGTCCTGTCCCAGTTTTGTAAGCAAACCATCCATAACGGCTTTTTCGGTCTTGCTGTCCAGCGCTGCGGTCGCTTCGTCGAGCAAGATGATCGGCGCGTTTTTGCAGATGGCGCGCGCGATGCCGATACGCTGGCGCTCGCCACCGGACAGCGCGTAACCTCGCTCGCCAACGAAAGTGTCTATACCTTCGGGCAGCCGGTCGATCACGCCCTGCAGGCAGGCGATATCAATGGCGGTCTGAAACAAGGCGGGATCAACATCGCGCGACAACGTGAGATTTTCGCGCAGACTGAGGTTGAACAGCTCCGTCTCCTGCAGCACGATGGAGATATTTTTCATGACCTCTTCATGCGAGACGGCATAGTAATCCTTTTCGCCGATCCTGAAGGCGCCGCTTTCAAGCGCATAAAGGCCCAGCAACACTTTTACAAGCGTCGATTTTCCGCTGCCGGAAGGGCCCGCGATGCCGATCTTCTCGCCTCTTTTAAAAGAAAAGTTGAGGCCCTTGATGCCCACCTGGCCTGAGGGATATTTAAAGCATCCGTCCTGTATGGAGACAACATCCCACTGCGCGGGGAAGTCATCCGTCCCGGTTTTTACCGGCAAATTTTCAAGGAAAATCGGCATCATGCGCAAGAGGTCGGAGCGCAGCTGGATGACCTTGGCTGAAATATCCGTCGCATTGTTCGTCGCCTCGCGCAGCTTCCAGAAGTAGGTGAAGAACACGAGAATATCGCCGATGGAAATGCTGTGACTCAAATACTGGCGCCCGACCAGCAGCAGGAACACGCCCGTGGCAATGCCACTGACCGTCTGGAAGCAATACCATTTGTTGGTGCCGGTATTGGCCATGTCGATCTGGATATTCTTGAAGTCCTCCTCCGAGCCGCTCATGCGCATGTTGATGTCCTTCTCCGCGCCGAGCGCCTTGATGGCGAGGATATTGCCTGTGCCTTCGATGTACTTGCCGCTAGATTTCTCGCGGTACTGGTTCACCTTGTTGCTGAGCGCCTTCATCTTGCGGTTGAAGAAACGCTCGATGGTGAAAAATACCGCCATATAAGCGAGCAAAAAAAAGGTGAAGGAGGGATCCTTGAACAGAAAGAAACCCAGGACGCCGATAAAACTCGTCGCAACGGGAAAGATCGAATTGTGCACGAGGAAAGCCCATTCGGGAATGGAATCGCTGCCTGTGAAGATGCGCTGCATCTTGTTGCCGCTATTCTCGCGTGCGTGCCATTGCAGGGAGAAATTCATGAGCCTTTCGAAACCTGTAACCCGCGCCGCCGTCTTGGCGGCAATGGCGATGCGCGTTAGAATCATCTTGCTCGTCAGGCGGATGACGGAGATCACGATATGCGAGATACCAAGAAACGCCGCATAAAAATAAAACGCCGTCAGCGAACCACCCTCGGTATAGTGCGAAAAGAAATCCACAACACGCCCGACGATATAGGGCGGGATAAGCTCATAAAAGAGGACAAGAAACAGCACGCTATTGAAGAAGACATATTTCTTCTTGTTTTTGCCGAGGAAATGCCAGATGGCCCGGACAACGTCCAGCCATGAGCTTTTTTCAACAGATAAAGTGGCGGCGTCTGTGATCATGAATTGCTAAGCCGCAGCTTGAGATTTTAACTTTTCGATCTCGGCCGCTTTCTCTTCAACGAGCGAAACTAGATGCGCGACGATATCTTCGTTTTGCAACCGGTGGCTTGGCTGGCCTTTGATATAGACCTGGTGCGTGCCGCGCCCGCCGCCCGTGAAACCGATATCCGTCATAAGCGCCTCGCCGGGGCCGTTGACGACGCAGCCGATCACCGACACCGTCATCGGCGTGGTGATATGCGCGAGACGTTCTTCAAGCACCTTGACGGTTTCAATCACATCAAATTGCTGCCGCGCGCAGGAGGGGCAGGAAATAACGTTAACGCCACGGTGACGCAGGCCGAGCGCCTTCAGCATATCGAACCCGACCCTGATTTCTTCCACGGGATCAGCAGAGAGCGACACACGGATGGTGTCGCCAATACCTGCCCACAAAAGGCTGCCCATGCCGATAGAAGACTTTACCGTGCCGCTGCGCAACCCGCCCGCTTCGGTCACGCCGATATGCAGGGGGTAATCACAAACATCCGCCAGTTGCTGATAGGCCGCAACGGCCAGAAACACGTCCGACGCCTTGCAGCTTATCTTGAAATTAAAAAAGTCATGGTCTTCGAGAATTTTGATGTGACGCTGCGCGGAGGCAACCATCGCTTCGGGGCAGGGCTCGCCGTATTGTTCCAGCAGATCTTTTTCGAGAGATCCGGCGTTGACGCCGATGCGGATGGAACAATTGTGATCTTTCGCCGCCTTGATGACTTCCTTCACACGCGCGTCGGAGCCGATATTGCCGGGGTTGATGCGCAGGCATGCCGCACCCGCCTCCGCCGATTCAATCGCGCGTTTATAATGGAAATGGATATCCGCCACCACGGGCGCGGAAACCTGCTTGACGATTTCTTTCAGCGCTTTGGTCGAGTCTTCATCCGGGCAGGAGACACGCACGATATCCGCGCCCGCCTTTTCCATCGCATGTATCTGTGCCACTGTTGCAGCCACATCAGACGTCAGCGTATTGGTCATCGACTGGACAGTGATCGGCGCATCACCGCCCACAGGCACAGCGCCGACCATGATCTGCCGCGACTTGCGGCGCTGGATATGGCGGTATGGGCGTAAGGCGTAAGACATTACTGATCCCGATCCCGCGCCTGCATTCTCTTGATCGACAGTTCCTTGGGGTCAAGCGCGATACCGCGGATGATCTCGCCGTTCTTGCCGACCGACTGTACCTGCTTGCCATCGACGACGATTTCGAGTCCGCCCGCATTGGCGGTGTCGAGGCGCAGTCCCGGCTGGTCAGGCACGGAATATTGTTCCCCCGGACGCAGCACTTTTCTGTAGAGGACATTCTGCTGGCCGTCCGTCACCTGCACCCAGCTGGCTGCTGTAGCCTTCAGTGTGATGCGGCTTTTACCATGCTTGATCTTGATGACTGAATCCTGATCGTTGTCCTTCCCTGCCTTCTGCGCTTTCGCCGCAGGCGCAGCTTCATCATCCGCCGCATCGGCAGCGTCTTCTGATTCTGAGTCATCGGAAGCCGCTGCTTCCTTGGCTGGCGCGGGCGTGGCTTGCGCAGGTTTGGGCTGATCCGCAGGCGGCGCAGTAACCACAGGAGACGCAGCAGGCGCAGGCTGCACTGTCGTTGCCTCTTCCGTAGCTGGTGCAACAACAGGCGCTGCAGCAACAGCTGGCGACTCTGGCGTTGATCCAGCTGTTGAAAGCGCAGGTGTTGTTGCTGTCGCAGGAGGTATAGCATCCGCCACACTTGTCACCACCGGCGCGGGAGGAATTTTATCCGCCGTCTTGCTGCCTCCGTGGACGTTGGAATAAACCGTCCACAACACGAGAATAACCACCGCCAGAAAAAGGCCGACGCCGATCATCATCGGGTCCGGCACGCGGCTCTCCGTGACTGGTTCAGGGAAAGACAGTTTGGACTGCGCGGCAGTATGTCCATGCTCCGCCTTGAAGCGGTGCACGATCTCCGCGCCGTTGAGACCCAGAAAATTCGCATAAGAGCGCACAAAGCCCACTGCATAGGTCATGCCGGGAAGGGACTCGATATCATTAGCCTCTATGGCTTTCAGTTGTGACGGCCTGATATGGATGGTCTGTGAAACAACATCGACTTCAATCCCGCGCGCCAGACGTGCTGCTTTCAGCGTTGCGCCCACGGAATCATTCGCCGGACGTGTGGCTTCAGTATCTGCTTTAGGTTTTTTACGTTCGGCCATTTTTCTGTTCCTAAATGTTTTGTACGATGTTTACCTGCGT
>Ga0206917_1100_pt2 | contig 22596 bp, 25 predicted proteins | sample Alteio_BWOrgHeat_68_FD_152931 | JGI IMG/M metagenome (GOLD analysis project Ga0206917, IMG submission 152931) | Enriched cells from forest soil in Barre Woods Harvard Forest LTER site, Petersham, Massachusetts, United States -... | ecosystem: Environmental > Terrestrial > Soil > Temperate forest >...
GGTGATTCAGTTAATATGACGATGCTCGAGAGGTTCCAGGCCAAATATCGAGGTAAACGCTATTCATTTGGATATCCAGCCTGCCCTATATTAGACGACCAGACCCATTTATTTAAGCTCCTGACGCCCCAAGATATTGGCGTAGAACTTACTGAAGGTTTTATGATGGATCCAGAAGCTAGCGTTTCTGCCATTGTATTTCATCATCCGGCTGCAACCTACTACGGCGTAGGGGAAGTAGAATCAACCTGACCCTAATTCAGCCAAAACTATGACCTTGAGCGGATAATACCTGGGTGCTAAACTTTCAAAAAAGGAGTTTGCACCGTGAAAAACACTATTGAAACGACCCCGGACCAAGTTGAAAAGCTCTACGCCTCCATGGCTGAGAAACTGTCTCAAGTCAAAAAAAAGACGAGCAAAAAAAGCCTTACTTTGGCCGAAAAAATAATCTTCAGTCACTTAGATAATATTGACCAAGAACTTAATCGGGGTTCAAGTTTTGTTTTATTAAGACCCGATCGAGTGGCAATGCAAGATGCCACGGCCCAAATGGCCCTCCTTCAATTTATGCAATCAGGCCGCTCTCATACCGCTGTTCCCTCGACAGTTCATTGCGATCACCTTATTCAAGCCCGTGTCGGTGCGGCCAAAGACACTGATGTGGCGATGCATACCAATCAAGAAGTTTATGATTTTTTACAATCGGTATGTAACAAATATGGTTTGGGCTTTTGGAAGCCCGGCGCAGGAATAATTCATCAAGTTGTTTTAGAAAATTATGCGTTCCCCGGTGGGCTTATGATCGGGACAGATTCCCATACACCTAATGCAGGTGGCTTAGGAATGCTTGCTATTGGCGTCGGCGGATCAGATGCCTCCGACGTTATGGCGGGTTTGCCTTGGGAAGTTAAAATGCCAAAACTTATCGGCGTTCATTTGAAAGGGAAAATGAACGGCTGGACTTCGGCCAAAGACGTTATTCTCTATCTCTGCGGACTTCTTACGACTAAAGGCGGGACCGATAAAATTATTGAATACTTTGGTCAGGGCGTTGATTCGATCAGTTGCACGGGGAAAGGGACGATCACGAACATGGGCGCTGAGCTTGGCGCTACCACATCTGTTTTTCCATTTGATAAGAGAATGATTCCTTACTTAAAAATTACGAAGAGAGAGAAACTAGCGGCTTTAGCAGAGAAATATGCTGAGAACCTGAGAGCCGATAGTGAAATTGAAAAGAGCCCTGAAAAATTTTATGACCAAATTGTTGAAATTGATTTATCAAAACTTGAACCCCACGTGGTTGGCCCCCACTCCCCAGATGTGGCCCGCCCCATTTCGAAATTTGCTGCAGAAATTAAAGAAAAAGGTTACCCAGACAAACTCTCAGCGGCGCTCATAGGAAGTTGCACAAACTCTTCCTATGAAGATATTAGTCGCGCCACCCATATCGCCCAAGAAGCTTTAGATAAGGGAATAAAAATGCCCCAACCCTTTTTGGTTTCTCCGGGGTCTGAACAAATTCATTTAACTATTAAAAGAGATGGTCAAATGTCAGTTCTCAATTCAGTGGGGGCGACGGTTTTGGCCAATGCTTGTGGCCCGTGTATCGGGCAGTGGAAGCGCGATGATATTAAAGAGGGTGAGAAAAATTCTATCCTCTCTTCATTTAACAGAAATTTTCGTGGCAGAAATGATTCAAATCCTGAAACACTTTCTTTTCTTGCGAGCCCTGACATAGTCATGGCTCTAGGCCTTGCTGGGAGGTTAAGTTTTAACCCCATGAAAGACGAACTTAAAGTCAACGGCTCTTCAGTGAAATTCACAGAGCCCGAAGGTTTAGAGCTGCCTCCAAAAGGTTACGCCACTGGAGATTTAGGTTACGTTCCGCCGGCAGAAGACCCTTCAAAAGTGTCTATAGCGGTGAATCCGAAAAGTGAGAGGTTGCAACTTCTCGAACCGTTTAAACCTTGGGATGGAAATGACTTCGTAAAGATTCCTCTTCTTCTTAAAGCTAAGGGGAAGTGCACAACCGATCATATTTCTCCCGCAGGGCCCTGGCTGAGATTTAGGGGGCATTTAGATAATATAAGCAACAATATGTTCATCGGCGCCACAAATGCTTTTTCAGGAGAAATTGGAAAAATAAATGGTGAGCCGGTCCCCAAAGTCGCTCGAGATTTGAAAGGCAAAAATCTTCGTTGGGTTGTTGTTGGAGACGAAAACTACGGCGAGGGCAGCAGTCGAGAACACGCCGCTATGTCCCCTCGATTTTTGGGCGCGGCGGCTATTGTGGTTAAGAGCTTTGCAAGAATTCACGAAACTAATTTAAAGAAGCAAGGTCTCCTCGCCCTCACCTTTGTGAATCCCTCTGATTATGACAAAGTTAGAGACGGCGATAAAATAAGTATACTTGGCCTCAAAGACTTTGCTCCTGGCAAAGAACTTGAGATGGTTTTGAGTCATTCTGATAATTCAGAGGACAAGTTCAAGGTAAAACACTCTTTTAACTCAGAGCAAATACTTTGGTTCAAAGCGGGTTCAGCTCTCAATTTGATGAAGAACAAATAGCTTGAGAAAACTTAGCGCTATAGCTCTTTTTGTAGGTATCGGGATTTTGACTCTGGTTCTAGCCCACTGTGGAACCCGAGTGGCCTCAAATGGCTTTAGCAGTCCAACGGCGCCGGGCCTAGTTCATGTTACCAACGGGACCACCCTTGGTTTTTATAAAACCAGTGGAGGTTACGGTTTTGGAACTCAAGGTCGATCTATTTTTTCATTGGGAAATTCGTGGGGGAGCCCTCCTCCCTTCGCACAAAACCCCAATACCGGCGCTTTTTATTTCGGAACAAATAATTCAGGCGCCGGTAATTCTGTTTTTTATTTGAATGGCCTTAATGGAGGATTTACTTTTGGTACAGTTGGAAATTCTCAAATTATTTTGGAGTCCGGAGGACTTTCCACCGGGGTCGCCCTCAGCCAAACCACCAATTTGGTTTATGTCGCTGATGCAGTCAATGATGTCGTGACCTATCTTAGCGCTACAAAACCCGCTTACGGTATCGGCGGCAATATGAATAATTCAGTTTTTGCCGCACCCAATGGCCTCGGCGCTAGCTATATCAATGTTGCAAAAAATGCAGTCATCGTGACAGAGACCGAAGTAGGCACCGCCTATTTTATGAATGCAAGTACTGGAAGCCCCATCTTAGCCGTGGGAAATAGCACAAGCCTCCCACTGGTTAGTGCTACTACACCCTGCAATTCCGCCAATCTTGTCAATGAAGTGCAAGTGAACCCCAATACATCCCAAGGATTTGTATTATGTGGGGCTTCGGTGGTTTACATTAATATGCTCCTCAGTGCGCCAAACTATTTTATGTCGGGGAACTTGGCTAGTTCCACCATTGCCACAACGGGAATCACAACGCCTACTGACTTTGTCTATGACTCTGGCGACAACACCGTCATTGTTGTCGGGGGGACAAAAATAATTTCTTTAGATGGCCAAACGGGGGATCTTACTAATAGCCTCGACGTTTCAACCTACGGTTGCGGTGCAGGAATAAGTCTGAGTGGAATTGCCTATTCCCCTTTGACCAAACAAATTTACGTTACCGATTCGGTAAATAGTCAGGTCTATGTTCTTGGAAGTTCGAGTTTTGGATTACCAACAGGCGAATGTGCAACGTCAGTGTTTTCAACTGGTGCTGATGTGTCTGGGCCAACTAAAATTGGTTATTTTTAAATAGCGACGACTTCTTTAATTTCGGGAATAAGTTCTTTGAGACGACCTTCAATACCCATTTTCAGAGTCATTGCAGAACTTGGGCATCCAGAACAAGACCCTTGTAAGAAAAGATAAACAATCCCATTTTCGTATTTATCAAAGGTGATATCCCCACCGTCCATGGCCACGGCAGGTCTAATTTCTTCATCTAAAACTTTACGAATTTTTGATTCTACTTCGCCCGTGGCTGAAGTGTGATTGGTCGGAGCCGAGGAGACATCGCCCTCAACGACCTTTTCTCCATTTTTGAGATGAGTTCTAATGGTATCAACGGTGGCTTGATGAATCTGTTCCCAATCGCCAAGGTCACCTTTGGTCACAGTAATAAAATTGTGGCCGATCATGACTCCAGTAATGCCTGAAACATGAAAAAGCTTTTGAGCGAGGGGAGAATTTGTAGCGGCCTCAAGACTTGTGTAATTGAGTGCGCCCTTTTCGAGTAAGGCTTGATTGACAAGAAACTTCAAGGTGTTTGGATTTGGAGTAAATTCTAGGGAAACTTCAACTTCACTGCTCATAGTCTTAACATACCATAATTATGAGGTTTTTTCGATGAGTTTCTGAAGCTCACCGCGCTCGTAGAGCTCAGTCACGATGTCGCAGCCACCAATAAATTGGCCGTTAATGAAGATTTGGGGCACAGTTGGCCACTGTGTATATTCTTCCAGAGCCCCCCAAAGTGGGTCATCTGAGAGCACATCCACCGAGAAAATCTGTGCCTTGGCGGCCTTCAGAACTTGTATAGCCTGGGCTGAAAATCCACACTGGGGGAAGTCTTGAGTGCCCTTCATGTAGATAACGACTTTGTTACTCTTTACTTGATCTTCAATTTTCGTTTTAAGTTCAGACATTTGTACCTCTTTTGGCCCACTCGCTGGGCGTGAAAGTTTTTAAAGAAAGAGCGTGGACTTCCCCAGAGGCAATATCCTTTTCAAATACTGACTTAACCAGGCGATGTTGGTCGATCATGGACTTTCCCTCAAATTCGGGGGAAATGACAACGACCTGATAATGGTCAGCCGTACCAGTCAAGTCTTTCACCTGAGCCTGGGAACCTTTTAGGGCCCCTTCTATTTTCTTTTGAATCTCAATCGGCGACATAGTTGAATGTATGTATCAGAACCGCCTTGCAAAGGCAATATAGCCTTGTTACGGAGAATGAAATGAAACGAGAAGAATCGCCAATTGGTCGCATCTTTGTTTGTGTGAATGAAAAAGCTCCTGAGAAGGCTCAATGCCTCAAAGGGGAAGGGGAGAAGTGTGTACTTTGGCTACGAGATGAGGTCAATAAGCGAGGGCTCACTCAAGAGGTCTGGGTGACCCGAACAAAATGTCAAAGCTATTGCCCCATCGACGGAACAGTTATTACGTTTGAGCCAACTCACAAACAATACAGCAGTGTTCTTCTCAAGGACGTGCCCCTTCTCTTAGAAGAGTTTCTATCAGAGATTGACTTGAAGCCCAAACTACCCTCATAATTTTTGAGGGATAAATTTAAAAAAGGGGAATTAAAATGGCTAAAGAAACATTAGTTGTTCAAGCAAAAGTTAAGCAGCTGATCAAAAAAAATAAAATGAATTGTGCTAGCGATGTCATGGGTGCTTTGACCGGTGTGGTCGTGGCTCAAGTCACTCAAGCCGTAAAAAGGGCGAAATCAAACGGACGAAAAACCGTTCGCGCTAACGATTTCTAATCGGTTTCAAGACAAGTTGGAAGTGTCTCAAGGGCTCTTAATCGGAGCCCTTTTGATTCTGTAGTGAGAGTGAGTTTTTGGCCGGGGTCTTTAATATTCGCACTGTGAGAGATTGTCTCATACATTTTTAAACCTTGAATAAGAACAAAAGTATTACCGGCCTTATCTTCTTGAATGTCTTTTCCTCGCAAATCCACCGGCACTTTTTGACCATCAAGCATGACATTGAATCGAGCGCTCTTTCCAGTTTGAGCCTCGGCCAAAATCCCCATACTGCTTTTCAAAGAATTTAGTTCCAACTGAACTTTTTTTGTACCGTCGCTTTCGAGCCAAAGAGGTCGAGACAGCCAGGGGCCCTCAGTCGAAAAACGTTCTGGGCTCCACGCTTTACCAAATCTTTCTGCGACAAAAATTGTATGGTTTCGACCGCATGCCTTGACCTCGCCGTCATTGTTATATTCTCGAGAGGGAAGAACGATCGAAGGCGTCTCTCGCAATGACTTTTGAATCGATTTCTCAAGGAGAGCTGGATCCACATTGCCCGCTTCAAAGTTCGTAACGTGGCCATCTTTTGAGATAAGATTGACGGTGGGGCTGACGTAGGCGTGCCAAGATTTCGCGTAAGAAGAATATTGATCGAGTAGAACAGGCAAAGTGTAATTATATTCTTTAAGAATTGAGCGCACCACTTCGTCGGTCATAGGAAGATTTTGCTCACCCATAGCGACAATAATAAAATTGACCTGAAGATTGCCATAGCGCTTTTCGAGTCGCCGCCAGAGATTCATGAGTCGGTAGAATTGCAATTCGTAGGGCGAGACAAAGGCTATCACTGAAGCTGGAGCGTTCGTTTGGGGAAGGCGATTGAGCCAAGGGGCATCGGGCCATAGAGCCCCTTTTCCCTCAGACCCTAAGAGATTCGTCAGCAAAAAAATGAGCGCTAAATAATTAAGTAGTTTTGGTTTCGCCAGCAGGTGCATCAGCTCCAGCCGTTTCTTTCTTGCCAAACTTTTTCACCACTTTCGACATTTTGACTTTTTTGTACAAATCGCGGCGAGTAATTTTATCTGAAAGTGTTCTTAACACTTTTTTGCTCTTATCGCTTTTGATAAGGGGCAAAACATTTTGCTTAATAAAACTATGATCGCTAAGTTTGAAAGCGGCCTTAACGGCCAGCGAGCGAATGCGGCCATTGGTGCTTTTCAAACCTTCTGTCACCGTAGCTATAATTTGCTCACGGTTGCGGAGTTTTTTTCTAAACTCATCGACTATTGTTGGTTTTGCCTTCTCGTCTTTTTTGTTATCTTTTTCGTTTGCCATAAAGTCCCCTTAAGAAATTCTCAAATTTAAGAAAAGTTTTCGGTGAGATCATATAGTGACTTTCTGCGTTATGCAAACCCTCCATTGAACTTTTCTTGACAAAAGGTCAGCTATTAAAGAGACTTCAGTCAGAACAGAAAATTAACGACCTTTTAAGGAGAATATTGTGAAAAAAATTATTATTGTTATGGCCGTACTTGCTTTCAGTGCTCTTGCTTTCGGTGAAGACCCCACCACAACAGCGCCCACTGGCGATGCTATGAAAACCACTGATACCACCAAAACCACTGATACAAAAACAACCGATGGAATGACTGGCAAGAAAACCGCCAAGAAAACCACCAAACACACACACAAAGCTAAGAAAGCTGCTACCACGGACGACAAAGCTATGTAATTTGATTCCACCTCACGAGGTGGAAGATTAAGTTTGAAAGGCCCCGCAGAAATGTGGGGCTTTTTTTATTGTAAATAGCTTTTCAGGGCGTTTTCCACGCTCTTTAATTTATAATCAAAGAGTTTCTCTGCAGGTTTACCATCCACCGGGATATCCATATTGACAAAGTCTACGGCCTCAGCTGACAGGGGAGGATGAGACAAAACCTTAGTCATCATTGAGCCGGCAATTTTCATAAGCCAGATTGGTTGATGAACGAGAGGTTTATTTTTGCCCAAGAGTTTTAATACAAGTTTTTGAACTTCGTTCATCGTTAAAATTTCTGGGCCACCAACATCAATTGTTTCATGGGCATTGGGTGGAGTTGTAATAGCTCTGAAGCAAAGTTCCGCAAGATCACTCACAAAAACTGGTGCGACTCGAGACTGCCCATCTCCGATAACCGGCATTAAAGGCAAATGCTTTCCAAATTCGATGAATCTGTTCATGCTTCGATCATTTGGCCCATAAACCCAACTTGGCCTAAAAATTACATATTCCTTGCCCGTTTCTTTTACGGCCTTCTCCGCTCTCACCTTGGCTTTGAACCAGGGTTCTTGTCTCAGGGAATCGGTGCCCGCTCCTGAAATGTAAATGATTCTTTTAACGGCCGTGTTTTTTATAACGTAACAAAGGTTTTCAGTTCCTTCGGCGTCGTATTTTTCATAGGTATAACCCTTAGAAAGATTTTGAACGGGATGACCAGGAAATTGTACGCATTGAATAACAACATCGATATCGTCAAATTTATTTTTGAGGGTCTCAACTTTTGTGATGTCACCTGCCCGGCCCTGATTGCGCGAAAGTATGATAATTTGGTGATGACCGTCTTGAGCAATAATACGGGCGATTTCTGAACCAATGAAGCCAGTTCCGCCGGCGATAAGAATCTTCATGGAATGGAGCGTACTGCTCCTTTTCCCGCATTGCAAAACCTTCTAGGTTTAGGCATCATATTCATATGGTGAATGCCTTTAAACACATGGGTCTTGGAGTCTTAATCACTTTGGGTTTCTCCCCGTTTTGTGAGGCTAAGCAGGTCAAAGTTACAAAAGAGGCCCTTAAACTTTTTGACGACACTTTCGTCTCCTCCGAAGAGGAGGCTTGTCTTAAGAGCGCCTTAACACCAAAAAGTTACAGAGACTGGCTTGTTGGGGAAATCAAAAAGACAACCGATTCAGACGCTCTCATGGGAACAACGACGGGGCAAATTTGGGATCGAGACCTTATCTCATTTAAAATAGACGGAGTATTTACAGAATCAAAATGGGAGCCAAAGAGCCCGGGCATTTTTGGAAAAATCAATGGCGCTAAAATAAATTTTTCAAATGTCGAAGACGGAAAAACTTTAAAAGCCCAAGTTATTGATGTGGCCGAAGGTGTTTCAACCGACCTTAAAGACCGAACAGATTTAGAAAATAAAATTTGGCTTGTAAAACAATCTGATCTGATTCCGAGTGTTGTCGCTCTCAGTATGGAAGCTAAACTTCATAAGGCTTTAGGCCTTATTATTTATGGCGAAGACAATGCTAATTTAGACACCCCGGGGACATTAGCGGCTCTGCCTATCGTACGCGTCTCTGAAAACATAGGTCAGGAGTTAAAAAAGCAAATTAAAGAAAAAGATGTATCTGTTGAGATGTCATCTCGTGCTGATTTCCCCAAAGATAAAACTCAAGATTGGGTGGCAGTGAAGAAAGGTTCAAGGGATATTCGATTGGCTGTCACGGCTGATTACGGTGACTGCAAGGATGTGGCCTTGTTACTTGGGCTCCTTGATTGGGTCAAGAAGACATCTCAAGATGTTCAAGGAACAATCTTTGGTTTTGTCTCCGGTGACGAAAAAGGATTGGGCCCTATTGCTTCGGAAATTAAAATTGATGCGACGCTGTTTAAGGCTCAGAAATTTTTAGTTGATTGGTTGCGATCAGATCAAGATCTTGCAGATCTTATCGATGGTAAAACGATATTGAAACGGGCTTTACAAGATGCGAGCAATTTCTCGGGGCTCGTAGATAAAGAAGTTCTCAATCAATACAAGACCGAACTTAAAAAATTAGAAACGGTTGTAAAAGACAAGCCTGAGATTGCCTTTCAATTAAAAAACATTTATCAGTCCGATGCACTCTCTGACTTGGCCCTTGACTTAAAGAGTCTTAGACAGGTTCATCAGTTTGCCGAGCGAGGCCAGTGGGCCAAAGCCATAGACCAATTTCAAAAAATATCGGACTACGATTGGGCCTCAAATGTGAGTTCGCCCATCTTTATCGAATATTCCAAATCCCTCTCTCAAGCGGATCTGAGGGTCAATCCCGCACTTTGGGGCCAGTTACAGCAAGGCCGTGGCCATCTCGACGGATTTATTGAAGCCGTCGAAGTTGAGATCGATCGGTTGGATAAGCTTCTTACCGATAATTTTTTCAAAATAAACAAAAGCATCGAGAATTTAGACAAGATTTGATAGAAGTTTCTCCATGTCAGAAAATATTCTTCCAACTCGAGAAAATTATCGATCAGGAGTCGTGAGTCCCATTGGCCGTGCGTGGGGGCTAACGAAGAATGTTCCCTTTCCAAATCTCTATATTAAAATGCTTCCAGAGTTTAAGAACTGGATTTATTTAGAAGAAGAGGCTGTAGAACTTAAAGGTCAATGGAAAAACATATTTGAAAAACCCGAACAGCCCTTGGATCTAGAAATCGGTTGTGGAAATGGTTTCTTTTTTGGGCAGCAGGTGGAAAAAAATCCTTCGCGAAATCTCTTAGGGATTGAATTAAAATATAAACCCTTAGTTCAAACCATTAGACGAGTTAAAGATAAGAGCTTGACCAACGGTCGGGGCATTCGTTTTCACGCCGGTTATATAGATGGTATTTTTGCCTCTCAAGAGCTTCACAAGGTTTTTATTTACTTCCCCGATCCTTGGCCAAAGAAACGTCAGAAGAAAAATAGACTTCTCAATAAAGATTTCTTTACAAAACTTAATGCTCTACAAAAACCGGGGCAACACGTCGATTTCAAAACTGATTCAGAAGACTATTTTGACTTTGTCTTTGAAGAACTTAAAAGTACCCCTTACAAAATTATTGGCCACACAAGAGATTTGCATCGTTCGGAGTGGGCGCCAGAAAACTTCTTAACGAGTTTTGAGAAAATTTTTGCATCTAAGGGTCAGCCTATTTATTTTATGAGACTGAGTAAATTGTCTTGAGATCTTCTTTGGAGAAATGAGCAGCGCCGTTGAAGATCTTGCCTCCAACGGTACTTTTTAAAAGCCTACGGCTTTTAAAAAGTCAACAAGGGAGCCGCAATCTCCAAACCAAGGTGATCTTCTTCTCCCGCGTTAGCCTTTCCAGTCTCACCAATAACTTGTCGTCACCTTAACGGGGCCTAGAACTTTCGCCTGGCATGAAATGCGAGTGTTGGTAGAGAGTTTTTCTCTCTCTAAAAGTTTTCGTTCGATGGGGTTTGGTTTGGAGAGGTTTTCGTTTCCCTCAACCACAGTGACAAAACATTTGGCGCATATTCCAATGGCGCTACAGGAATTTCCTATGGGTTTGCCAGCTCGAATTATAGCCGACATGAGATTGGCCCCCCGGGGAACATCAATAAAGGTGCCGTCTGAAAAAGTAATGCGTGGCATACTTTAGATAGCTTAGCCAAAAAACAGTATTCCCTCAATCTTTGATCTGCTATGAAGTATCGATGTTTAAACGAGCCATTGTATTTGGAGCCAGTCGCGGTTTGGGCCGCGCAGTCGTAGATCATAGCAGACTTCACTTTGACGGCCTAAAAGAGGTGGTGGAAGTCTCTCGGAAGTCTCCAATCAACCCCCTTGACTTGACCAAGCGTGATGATCAGATTAAGGCTGGTGAATTAATTCAGAGCCAGGGCTTTGATCTAGTCATTTATTGCTCCGGTGGCGGACCCTATGGTCCTTTTTCTTCGAAAGAATGGAAAGACCACGAATGGGCTCTGCAACTAAATCTTATTGCGCCCATGTTTCTGATTCATAAATGGTTAGTGAATAGAAGGTCATCAGGCAATGAAGGGCGTTTTGTGGTTGTCGGAAGTCGAATTGCAGAGCAAAACCCCGATCCATTGGCTTCAAGTTATGCCGCAGGTAAATCGGGGCTCTATGGTTTTGTAAGCTCGCTCCAAGAAGAACTTAAAGAGAGTAAAAATAAAGTTTGGTTGTTTTCACCAGGATATATGAATACAGAAATGCTACCGTCAACGGCCAAGGTCAGGCACGACGGTTCAAAATTAATGTCTGCAGAGGCTGCAGCTCAAGCGATGCTACGCTGGTTAAAAAAAGATGGGCCCTGGCATCGTGTTGTGAATTAAAGAGGGAGTTTTTAAAATGGAAAATGTCATTATTATTGGTTCGGGCCCCGCGGGTTACACCGCGGCCATATACGCCGCAAGGGCTAATTTAAAGCCTTTGATGTTTGAAGGTCTCACTCCTGGCGGCCAACTTATGATTACATCCGATGTGGAAAATTATCCGGGCTTTGATAAGGCAATTACTGGTCCAGAACTTATGGACGTGATGCGCAAACAAGCCGAGAGATTTGAGACGAGATTTATTACAAAGAATGTGACCAAAGTAGATTTTTCTAAACGACCATTCAAAATATGGTGCGACGAAGAAATGTATGAGGCTCAAACAGTTATTGTTACGACCGGGGCAAGCGCAAAGTGGACTGATGTGACCGGTGAAAAAAGACTTATGGGTAAGGGTGTTTCTGCTTGCGCCACTTGTGATGGGGCATTTTTTAAGAATATGGATGTTGTGGTCGTGGGCGGTGGAGACACAGCAATGGAAGAATCTAGTTTTCTAACACGTTTTGCGAAACAGGTTTACCTTGTTCACCGCCGCGATGAGTTTCGTGCAAGTAAAATTATGCAAAATCGTGTTTTGAATAATCCCAAGATCAAAGTTCTTTTCGACACCGTTGTTGATGAGATCGTCGGAGAAAAAGGTGTCACAGGAGTGAAACTTAATAATCTCAAAACCAAAGAAAAATCTGATTTAAAATGCGAAGGTTATTTCGTCGCCATCGGGCACAAACCAAATACTGATATTTTTGCTGATTTTTTAGACCTCAATGAAACCGGGTACATTGTGACCGAACCTGGTTCCACACGGACAAATGTAGAAGGGGTTTTTGCTGCGGGCGATGTCCAAGACCATGTCTATCGTCAAGCCGTTACAGCTGCCGGTACGGGGTGTATGGCTGCCTTAGAAGCCGAACGTTTTCTTGAGGCCCATGGGGCTCATTAAATCCGAGGTCCAGGACAAAATAGTTTTGAAAAAATAATAGCTTAAACACCCCGACCTTTTTGTTGAAGTTTAACCTTGTGACCTCCTTCTGTGGATCTTTATACTTAAAAGATAAGAACAGGGGAGAAAATGTCACGAGGTCCGCACCGCTCCATTAGCACTAAAAAATTGGTCGATAAGATCGAAAAAATGACCAAAGATAAAATCACCAAAGAAAAAGTAGTTTCTTTGGACGATTACCGCAATCTCAAAAAACGTGACGAACCCAAAACCATTCTTGTTGTCGACGACGACGAAACCATGCGCCAAGCTCTCAAGAGAATTTTTGAGGCCGAAGGGTATCGCGTTTTGGTTGCTGCCGATGGCACCCAACTTTCTCAAGTTTTGGATGAGGGGCCCTTAGAACTTATTGTCTTAGATATTGGCCTTCCCTGGATTAACGGTTTTGAATTATGCAAACTTCTTAAAGAGAACGATGACCTCAAAAAAATACCTTTAGTTTTTATCTCTGCTAAAACCAGTGAACTTGATGTGCGCCGCGGTTTTGAAGTAGGCGCCGACGATTACATCAAAAAACCCTTCAATCTAGACGAAGTCAAAAACACCGTCCGCACCCTCCTTAAGATGAAATAATATTTCGGATCCGCCTATCGCAAAAATCCTTTTTGCTCCTAGAGCTTCTATTTATTTTTAAAAGAAGTGGATGGAAACATTGGGGGCACGAGGGGCATCCTTCCCCGAAGGGTGAGAGTAAAGGCGCGGCCACGATGGCCATGCGCCCTAAGCCAAGGAAGGTGCTCTCACCCCTGAGGGGAGGTGGCCCGAGGTGCCCAAATGTTTCCGAAGGCTGAGGGGACAAAATCCTTTTTGCGACTAGAGAAGATTATTTCTTAAAAATAAATTTGCGGTGGGTGACGGCTTTGGCAAAAAAAGCGACGTCGATATGGGTGTCTTCGATGACGACTTTGTTAGGTTGAGCATCGGAGGTTGAAAGTGTGATTGTATCTACGGAGGCAGCACCAACAGGGAATCCAACGAAGACTCCTGACAAAAGCGCACGAGAAATGGCGTCGTTTAAAGGGTCGGTGTCGTCAAGGGGCTCTGGTTTCATGTTTGGAATAAAAATATAGACGTCTTTATTTTGGTTGCTCAATTTTTCAGAGCGGAAGGCGCGGCAAAGACGAGTTTCAAAAATGGAGGGGTCATCATCTTTCGCTTTTACAGTTTCGTCACATTGACTATTACTTTTTAAGAATGAACTTCGAAAGAGGTTAAATGTCTTAACGAGGCCGTATTCAGCTAGGCTCGGAGATTCGAGTAAGACCAATTGATCTTTTTGCGGCGACAGGTTGAGGGTTACTTTCTGTCCGCATCGAAAGTCAGCCTCTTGGGTGTCATTTTCAATATTCTTATAGGATTTGCATATTGAGCCATTATAAACCTTTGATTTTTGTTGGATGTCATTAAGAGTATAGACTTCCGATCCCCAGGCAAATTGGGCCAAAAGAAGCGTAAAAATAAGCCATGTAAAATTTACCATAAGGAGTCGATTTTCTCTGACCTCTGTTTTAAGCATGGAAATTTATAACCTTTTTTACGCACAAAGTCAATTTGAAATTCTACATTTATTCTATACATTTAATGGGGGTACTTTCAAGCAGCGAGTCTCGTGACCCGGGACGGTCATCTTGAGCGTAGGATCTTGAATTCGACACTTCTCCTCAGCTATAGGGCAGCGTGGATTAAAATGACAGCCTGAGGGAGGGGTTACGGGACTTGGAACATCCCCTTGAAGAATAACGCGATTCTTGCGCGCACCAATCTTTGGAATAGGAATGGCCGATAAGAGCGCTTGGGTATAGGGATGTTGCGGATTTTTATAAATATCTTCTGACGACGATATTTCTACGATGCGACCCAGGTACATCACAGCGACTCGGGTACTTATATGTTCAACGACTTTTAAATCATGGGCGATAAAGAGGTAAGTAAGCCCCAATTTTTGTTGAAGATCCATAAGGAGATTAACGACCTGAGCCTGAATAGAGACATCGAGGGCCGATACGGGTTCATCGCAAACGATAAACTCCGGATTTACCCCCAGGGCCCGGGCAATTCCTATGCGTTGCCTTTGGCCACCAGAAAATTCATGGGGATATCTTTGAAAGGCTTCTTTTCTTAGGCCAACAAGTTCGAGTAATTCTTGAACGCGATCTAATCTCTCTTTTTTAGTGGCGCCAATTTTATGGATCAGAAGAGGTTCGCCGATAATACTTCCCACGGTCATCCTGGGGTTAAGGCTTGCATAAGGATCTTGAAAAATAATTTGCATTCGACGTCTTAGAGATCTTAGGGCTTCACCCTTGAGATTGGTGATGTCCTTATTTTCAAAATGAATTGAACCCGAGGTCGGTTCCAAGAGTCTAATAATACATCTACCTAAAGTTGATTTTCCACAACCCGATTCACCGACAAGACCAAGGGTATCACCTTTGTTAATTTTTAGGCTGACATCGCTTACGGCTTTCACACTGGCGACCTGGCGAGAGAGAATTCCCCCTTTTATAGGAAATTCTTTTTTTAAATTTTTTACTTCAATTAGTATCTCGCTCATTTGTCCTCTCTTTTATCCGGGGACCGGGTGATAGCAAGCCGCTTTGTGATCTTTTTCTATCGAAGTCAAAGGAGGATCAACTTTTCTGCATTCTTCGGTGACGTAGGTGCATCGAGCTTGAAATCGACAGCCCTTGGGAAGGTCGGCCAGACTCGGAACAATACCTGGAATTGTTTCTAAACGTTTTCTTCTTTGGCCCGTTTCAAAATGAGGGACAGAATTAAGAAGTCCCTTTGTATAAGGATGTTTTGGGTGGTTGAAAATATCTTCGACACGACCCTCTTCCACAATTCGGCCCGCATACATCACAGCGACATCATCACAAGTTTCAGCCACAACTCCGAGATCGTGAGTGATTAAGATAAGAGCCGTTTGAAATTCTCTCTGAAGTTTTTTAATTAAGTCTAGAATCTGGGCTTGAATTGTCACGTCAAGGGCTGTTGTAGGCTCATCGGCAATAAGGAGCTGAGGGTTGCAGCTAAGAGCCATAGCGATCATTATTCTCTGTCGCATTCCACCGGAGAGTTGATGGGGGTAATCGTTAATACGGGTTTCTGGGCTAGGTATTCCTACAAGTTTGAGCATGTGTAGGGTTTTGTCATGAAGCTCTTTTCGTGAAAGTTTTTTGTTGTGAATATGAATAGATTCAGAGATTTGGTTTCCCACGGTAAAAACGGGATTTAAAGATGTCATAGGTTCTTGAAAGATCATTCCGATTCGATTTCCGCGAATGGTTCTCATTTCTTCTTTTGAAAGGGTGAGAAGGTTCTTACCCTTGAAAATAATTTCTCCTGATTCAATCTTGCCTGGAGGGTCTGGAATAAGCCTCATTATAGAGAGGGAGGTCACAGACTTCCCACATCCCGACTCGCCGACAATGCCTAATGTCTTTCCCTCTTCAACCTTGAAGCTGACATCATCAACAGCATAAAACAGTCCTTCACCGGTTTTGAAGCTCGTTCTTAAATTTTTTACTTCAATAACCAGTTTCATTTTTTATTTCCTCCGGTAAAGACAACGCTCACCGCTGAAGAGACAAGAACATCATGTTTATTCACAATCCCCTTATTAATCAAAAGATTGATCAAGGCTTCAATTTTTGTCTGGTCATTTGATTTGTCATAAATTTTCTGAAGAGAATCAACGCCTACTTTTTGTAAGCACGCCGATAAAATTTCTCTATTGTAGGCGGCATCGGGAAGGAGTGAAACTTCAGCAGGTTCTAAATCAAGTTTAGCTAAGATTTCTTCTCTAAATTTTCTACCCTTTTCCCCAACGACTTCTTCGGGATTAAGTTTAATTTGACCAGCCTGACTGTGATGGTGGTTAACGAGCTCGGCCGTAGAATGTTGAGTTAACTGAAGTTCAAAGGGCCCCACATCAGCGGTAAGATTAATTTCTGAAAGTGCAGGGAGTCGACTTTGATTTCGCTGAAGGGCTTCCTTAAAATCGGGAAGTGAAATGAGGATAGGAATAACTTTCCAACCCGTAAGCTCTTCGACCTTTAAAATTGTTTTTTCGTCTGTGGGGTCGACCATGCCGAGAGCGAGTAATTTTTTGACTTTATCCTCTCGTGTCGATATCGGAAATATTAATTTTGAATTAATAAGGCTAGCGCCTATTCGAGCAAGAAGAGTGGGGCTAAGGTCGTGACTAGAAATAATTGCTGATTTAATTCCCATGGTAGAAAGAACAAATTTTTCAAAAACTTTGAAGGTAAGGTATTCAAGTTCAAGGAGGCTAATAATGAGGGTTGGAGCATTCTCTTTTGACGCCCTTTCGATCGCTTTTTTTAGCTGGTCTGGTTTTAGTACCCCAGCTTTGACAAGACCCTCGCCTAAATCTTTTGCGCGTTCATCAATCATGTCTTGTTCCTAAGTTTGGGATCTAATGCTTCCCGTAAAGCGTCGGTCAAAATATAAAATGCCAAAACTAAAAAGAACATGGCAAAGGTAGCCGCCGCCAGTTGCCACCATACCCCTCGAGCCAATTCAAGCTTGGCGTCATCGATCATAATACCCCAGCTTGGCTGGCCCGGCTCAACGCCGAGACCCAAGTAGCTCAAGACGACTTCTGTTTTTATGCCTAAGATAAAACGAGAGCTAAAATTAATGAGTATGATGTGAAATACATTGGGAAGAATGTGAACGAACATCTTTCTAAGATGGCCAGCTCCCAAGGCACTTGCGGCATGAACATAATCCCGAGTCTTGTGCTTTAGGAATTCTCCACGAACTAATCGACAAAGATTCACCCATGTTGTAAATCCGATGGAAATATAAACGCTCATCAATCCTCGACCTAAAACAAAGGTTAAGGCAATAATTTTTAGAAGGTCAGGGATGCTATCCATTGTGGTGTAAAACCAAACGATAAGTTCATCGACACGTCCACCAAAGTAGCCGGCCAGGGCTCCGAGAAACACTCCGATAGGGATAGCTATAAGCGAGGTTACTAGACCGATAGAGATAGCAATACGGATGCCTTGAATTGTTCTTAATAAAACGTCACGGCCAAAAATATCAGTTCCAAAAAGATGGAGTTTTGAGGGAGGAGCGTAGCTATCGGCGCTCGTGACTGAATAATCGGTAGCCACAAGACCTAGCCAAGTTAAAATGGCGAGGGCTGAATAAATGCAAATAATTACAAGACACACGACGGCCAACTTATTTTTAAAAAATCTCTGGGCCGCTTCTTCCCACAAACCTACCGGTGGCGTTTCCATTTAATCCAACTCGATTCGCGGATCTACAAAAGCGTAGGAGAGATCCGATAAAAGATTAAATAAAACGTAAAGAAGACTTCCAACATAAGTCATCGTCTTAATGACGGGGAAGTCAGAGTTAGCTAAAGCTTGAACTGTCATTCCGCCTAAACCAGGTATGCCGAAAAAATTTTCTAGTAAGAGGGACCCCGTATAGAGAAAGGGAATTTCTAAGACCACATTGGTAATAATGGGAATCATGGCATTTTTGAGAACGTGTTTAAAGAGAACCATTTTTTCTGAAAGACCTTTTGCCCTGGCCGTTCTGACATAATCTTGGAAGATTTCATCAAGAATAATAGTGCGATAAAGTAAAACTTCATTACCGAGACTCGTTATGACCCAAATTATTCCGGGTAAAAGTAAATACTCCCAACGCCCCGACCACGTTGAGTCATATCCTGAAATGGGGAAGAGGCCCAATTTGTAACTTAAGAAATATTGAAAGAAAATTATATAGACTAGGAGACTAATGCTAATTCCTGCAAGAGAGGTGACCACCATTACTCGGTCAATAATTGAATTACGAAAGAAGGCAAGACCCAGAGCAATGAAAATAGAAAGTAAGACAGATGTTGCAAAGGCCGGCACCGCTAGACTTAAACTTGGCCCAATTCCAGCGCTGATCATAGAGCTAATTTCTTGGTTCGTGGACCAGCTTCGACCGAAATCAAAGGTCACACATTGTTTCAGATAGAAAAAATATTGTTGGGAGAGAGGTAGGTCGAGGCCCATCTCGTGGCTTAGAATTTTAATTTCTGCTTCGGAGCCGTGTTTCCCTAACTTTTGATAAACCGGGTTGCCTCCGACAATATTAAACAAAATAAAGGTAATGAGAGTGACCCCAAGAACTACGGGAATAACATATAAAGTACGCCGTACGACGTAAGCTAACATTTCTCTAGAGTTTTTTCTTCAACGCGGCCTTTTCGGCCAAGTCGATCCTATAATATTTAATATAATTTAGAATAATGAAGTTACGTTTGTAATTTTTAAACCAACCTTGGGTCAAAACGTGGGGCTTGCGATGAACATCGAAAATATAAGGGCAATCTTCGACTACAATATCGGCCATTCTTTGATAGAGTTTGTTTCTTTCTGGGCTGTCGAGCATCACCGAGGCCTTCTCATATAATTTGTCAAACTCAGGATTGTTATAATTTGAGTTGTTGGGGCCGGGAGAGGCGTTCTTACTATAAAAAAGTTGTAGATAGTTTTCGGCGTCAGGGTAATCGGCGCTCCAGGCGAGACCGTACATCTGAGCTTTTCTTACTTTAATTTTTTCTAAAAATTCCGGCCAGGTATCCATGTTGATCCGAATTTTTATTCCGATCTTGGCTTGCTCTTGCTGGAAAAATTCGGCCATTTGTCTGTATGTGCCGCCGTTATTGAGCTCATAAACGATTTCGGGCAACCCTTTCCCGCCCGGGTATCCCGCTTTTTTAAGAAGTTCTTTCGCTTTTTCAAGATTGTATTGGCGATAGGGATCAATTCTCTTCGGATCATACCCGACAAGAGTGGGTGGGATCGGCCCTTGAGCGCCGATGGCGCGGCCGTTATAAAATTTTTCGATAAGCTCATTGGTGTCGATGGCCATACTCATAGCTTGGCGCAAATATTTATTTTTTCCGACGAGAGGGTCTTCCATATTAAAACCGTCGAAAGTTAAATCCGGATCAACCCATTTGGTGAGAACAACGCCCTGATTCTTAAATTCATCGACGAGCTCACCGTTTTTGACGGTACTGTCAAAATTGTCCTTTGGAATATTAATCCAATCATAGATCCCCTTGCGAAAATTCAACCAGCGGGGCTGATCTTCCACAACTTCGGTAAAAATAACGCCATCGTTGAGTGGAAGCTTCTTTCCCGCATCATTGAGGAGTCCAGCAGCTTTATCTGATTCTTCACCCTTTGAAGGGTAGTAGGCTTCCCGGTAATTGGGATTACGATCTAAAATGACTTCCGCATTGCGAGTCCAGCTTCTAAACTTATAGGGGCCGGTTCCAACGGGATGATTCTGTAGTTCGGGCCCGTAGGTCTCCGCCACCTCGTGAGGAAGGGCGACTGAACCTGTCATCGTCATAAAATATATAAAAAGAGGGGCCGGTTTCTTAAGCTTAATTTGTAGGGTGTATTTGTCGAGAGCGGTGAGTCCTTCAATTGGCTTAGAGTAGTCCGTAACTCCTGCTTTAGAAGCTTCGTCTCTCCACTCATTCATGCCTTTGACTTTTCCATCAAAGATCCAAAAGGTATCGGAGTGAGTTTTTGGGTCAGCAGTGCGCTTCCACGAATAAATAAAATCTGACGCTTCGAGTTCACGACCTTTACCATTTGTTTCTTTAAAACAAGGGTCATCATGAAAATAAACTCCTTTTTTTATTTTGAAAGTGTAAGTGGTTCCGTCATTAGAGATTTTTGGCATTCCGTCGGCGAGATTTGGTTCTGCGTGGGTCGGGCGCTCGAGATAGTTATATTGCAGAAGAGATTCATAAATCTGGCCCATGACAATTCCGCTGTAGAGATCTTCTCCTGAGGCGACGGGATCAAATCCTTTAACATTAGCTATGATAGCTTCGTGGACGTAGTTTTCGTAGCGGGAATCCCCTTTGTTATTTGAGCAGCTGATGAGAGCGAGAGAGGTGAGAGAAAAAATGAAGAGGGTCTTAAGGTTCTTTTTCATGATTTGTTCCTCCCTAGGCAACAAAAAGCAAAACCGACACGACGGTATCGGTCGTTTAAGATTAGATTGTGTGAATTAAGAATGTCAAAGAAATATTAGTTACTTAGTGCGGTACGCCAAAAATAAAAAAGAGCCTTATTGGCTCTGAAACTGGGGCCAAAATCATCTGACCTGGGCGCCTAAAGACTCCAATTTTTGAACAAGTTGATCATAGTGATGAATGAAATTTGTGGCGCCAAAGGTTTTAAGAGTTTCTGCGGTGTTATAGCCAAAACTTACGGCGATAAAATGAGTCCCTGCTGCCACAGCCGCTTCGACGTCAGCTCGACTATCGCCGATCATGACGGTTTCTTCTGGCTTCACCTTGGCGAGGGCCATCATCTCTTGAAGTGGTTTTGGGTGGGGTTTCTTAACTTCAAATGTATCCCCTCCGTAAATTTGAACAAGATGGGCCTCGTCAACTTTAAGGGCCTTCAAAATTATTCGTACCTGGTACTCAGGTTTATTTGAAATTATACCGATTTTTGTGTCGGGATGATTTTGAAAATCTCTGAGAAACTTTTCTGCTCCGTCATAGAAGGTTGTCTGGGGCATCAACTTTTCGTCGTAAAATTTCTGAAAGAGATCAAAAACTTCTTTTGGTAGATTAGGATTTTTAGAATTCTTTTCTGCGACAGCCCGAATAAAAGGGGTGAAGCCTTCACCGATATGAGTTCTAACTTCATCAAAAGTTAAAGCCGGTAAACCGTAGTGGGCCATGAGTCTATTTGCGGCGACGGTTATATCGAGAGCCGTATCAACGAGGGTGCCATCAAAATCAAATATGATTAATTTAATGGCCAAAGTTCTTGCCAATTCTGCCCTTGTGGGCTGCGAAGCTGAACGGCCTCGAGAACTTGGCGTGATACAGAAATCTGCTCGAGAGCCGTTTCAGACAAGACCCTTCCGCAGGCTTCAAAAACAGCAGCATGATCAATGCCGTGGTATTTGTAAATTTCAGAAGGCCGACCACTCTTTGAATGATGACGGGTGGCTAAAGAAATGTGTCTTACGCCAACGATACTTCCAATATTATCGAGGAGCCCCGGTTCACCGTCGTGAACGCTGACGCAGGGAACTCTTCTGCCCGCCAAAGTTATAATTTCCGCAACTTCGGTGGTTTCAGTGGGTGGAACGAGATGGAGATCGCTGTTCACATTGAGAACATGACGTAATTGATAATAGTCATTGGCTTGGGCTAAATCCCCAACAAGAAGATCGGGGGATGAAACGACAATGACATTGCCGTAAATTCCCTTTTCTAAAAGTTGATCACTGGCCTTGAGTGCCTCGGTGATCATGGTGCCCATTGTAAAAATATTAACGACATTATCGCCGGGTTCGTAGCCATTGTAGCCGCGATAATCGACGATGTAATAACCGCCGGCTAAACACTCTTTGCGAATCGTAGACAATATTTCTTGATCTGCGATTGATGGGCTGGTCATTTCCGGAACATTCAATTCTGCATTTTGATCTAATTTAAATCTCTTTTGAAGTTTAAGGCGCTTGAGCATTTCGGCTTGTTCAATGGCTCTTGTGGTTAAACGAATCAAAACGCCCGTGCGACCTTGATTAGAATTTTCTAAATGAAGTCTTATGCTCTCACTCAAAACCCAATCAAGCTCTAAGCCAAAAACGGGCTCCCATGTAATCATATTAGGAATTTGGATGTCGCTCTTCCAACCATGTTGAGCGCCCTCTGTTGAAAGAGAAACTCCGCAAGGGGTCCCAATGACGATGAAACTTGATTGCCAATAGAGATTGTAGAAAAACTGATCGAGAGCTCGCTTAATAAAAAAATCATAAACGGTCATCAAGGGAATCAGCGGGACGCCCGTGATTTCCCGCATCTTGCCGTAACTCCCCACACACGACATGGTATTACCTTCGGCAATTTCAAAACGTAAGTGTCTGTGAGAAATTTCTTCTCCCGGAACTATGTCTGGAGATTTAGTGTCTTTAACCG
>Ga0206917_1103_pt1 | contig 22522 bp, 26 predicted proteins | sample Alteio_BWOrgHeat_68_FD_152931 | JGI IMG/M metagenome (GOLD analysis project Ga0206917, IMG submission 152931) | Enriched cells from forest soil in Barre Woods Harvard Forest LTER site, Petersham, Massachusetts, United States -... | ecosystem: Environmental > Terrestrial > Soil > Temperate forest >...
CCGCCGTGGCAACTATCAATGCAACTCGCTTAGTTCATATCTGTCGTACCACTAATGCGGCATACCCTTTGCTTGTTACTGCAACATGGTTGCGATGGAAATCTCTGGTAAATGCGAACTCTGCGGCGATATCTGCAATATCCTCTACGGCCAGTCTGCCGAGCGCTTCACGGAGCCAGATGGCCTGCATCGAATGCAAGCAATCTGGACGATCACCGTCACCTGCCCTCGTTGCGGCCAATATCGCCGCCCGTCATTCATTTCGCAGAAATCCACGAACAGTCATTAATCCATCGAAATACTCATCATGTTCGCCTTCTTCTCCAACCAACTCGGTTGCTTCGGCTCCATCGTGGTTTCTGTTATTCTGACGGTGTTGTTGATCTTGGTGATGCGATCCTGCAGTGGCTAGATCTTTCGGTCTTCAGCGAATCGAGATGCAACGCCCATCCGAACAAATCGAATGTCCGAGAAACCCGGATCACGGACCGGTGGTCAAGCGGTGGCTGCGGGGGGAGTACGAGGAACGGGGCAGCAGTCGAAGCGCTCGCGTTGCTGACATCTTCGAAATTGACTGCCGCAGCTGTGGCAAGTACGAAATCCGAGAAATGCGGTCTGCGGAAAATCACTTCCCGAATATCAGGCGTCTGCCGCAATAGTAATCGACCGTACAGGATGCCTCAGGAATTGCGCGGGCGGCTCCGGTGGAGTTTGATACGTGCTCACCTCAGCCCGGCTAAAAGGTCAATCACGGCACAGTTCGTAGCGCACCGGGTGCAGTTCGGCCCTTCTAATAGTGGCTAGTGATCGCCGGCTAAAATGATCTGCGGAGAGCCTAATGATCGTATCAAAAATCGCCAGCCTAATACTTCTGCTAGCCAGTGCCTCGACTGGTTGGTGCGCGCCGATCGTATTCACTCATTCCGTGGTGGCGTCTGGTAGCCTTGACGGTGCGCCGTTTCTGAGTCTCCCGATAATGATTACTGCATTTGGTGACACCTCGAACCGCATCTTCGATGGGGACGCATACAGCCTCGCTCTTGACTCGGCAGTAGTTGATATTCACGGTCTCGGCACATTCACGTTGTTGTTGCCACTGCGAGAGTTTCTCAATCCGGCACCACTCGAATTTGGAAACGTAGGCACGCCGATAGTCGGCCTTAGTCGCGGGCCAGCGATTGGTTTCGACCTATTGGACGGCCCGAGCAGCCCCGACTTTTCTAGCTGGGCGATGACAGCATCGATTGGCCCAATAACCTGATTCGGAAGCATAACCCAATGGAACACGATTGGCGGGTCGCTTGTGGTCACGGTTCCTACGAGCGGCGGCGCTTTAATCTTGAATGATGCTCTGACCACCGTGACGTTTGATGCAACAGTTGTCCCCGAGCCCACCACCACCGCCACGCTGCTACTGCTCGGGCTGCTGAGGTGCGGGTGGCGTCGGCGCCGCTAGTGACACCTTGGCGGAGCTAATATCCGCATACGCGGCACACACTTTGCTTGCACCGTGCGGCATGAGGGCGATGGAAATTGACGGCGTGTGCGAACGCTGCGGGGATATTTGCCATATCCTTTACGGGGAGTCCCCACATCGCAGCACCGATCCGGATGGCCTGCCTGGCGAAACAATTTGGACGATTACCGTCACCTGTCCGCGCTGCGGTCGATATCGCCGTCGTCCGTTCACTTCGCCGAACTCGGGCGCCACTGGCGATACTCCGCCTACTGAGCCGACTAACCCTGACTGCTGATAGACCACCGCGACACGATACCGTCTATCGATCGCGTTGCTGTTCGAGACTTGGTGAGGGCCATGCTAGGATGCAATTAAAGGCTCGTGGCGGCGGTCGGAGTGGGGGTGAACAACCAATGAAACCACACGTGCGTAGGGTTACGGCTTACATCGCTGCCCGGTTAATTCTGCGAGAGGACTTTGGCTCGATTTATGATCTCGCCACCGGCCAAAACTACAGCGTTGGTGGCACTGCCGACGATGCCACGGTGGACGTTTACGATTACAGCTGCAGTTGCCACATCTCTGGCAGCAACAGCGGTTCGAAGTACTCACTTTTTCACTTCGGCGAGTCCGCGCACATCACGCTGATCCTTGTCAGCCACAAGTTTAAAGGCTTCGATTTCGGATCCGGAAGCGATTTCGACGGCGGCGTGAGCGGACGTGCAATCCAGTTATACGACAGCCGGGATGGACAGTTCAATCGATTCTCGGTTTAACCAGCGGTACATTCTCGCCGCAGACCGACCTCAAACAATGGCGGCTAACAAACGCAGAGGGGCGGGTTGAGCTTAATGCGTCAGGTGATGGAATTCGTCTGTAGCTATGGTATCGTGTCGTGTGCGAACTAAAGCCGCAGCCGCTTATCGCACAGGGACGAACATCGCAACGGGGCACACAGTATGGACGACGAACTGAGCGTTAAGTTGGATAACTTGTTATCCCGAGAATTCCTCGCGACGTGCTCGCGCTTCACGTCATGCACAGAATTCTTCGCCGCTTGTGACCCAGGTCTCATAACAATCGACGATGTGAACGCCTTCCCTCAGGATCAGCTAGATGCATTCGTGCGCGATAACACAACCTACCGCAATTGGAATGTGATGTTCGGTGACGCGGGCGCATTCTATGTAAAGAAGCAGATCGGGCTGTAATCACGAACCACGGCACCGATCCTCGATACTTTGTTCGTCCGCTGCTACGATGCGTCTATGGCTAACTAACGAAATAGGTGCCGGCTATGCTCAAAGAAGACCGCGACGAAGTGCTCGACATGCTCTCTCAGGTGGAGCAACTCAGCGTTAGTGCGAAGGAGCTTCTTAAGGCCCTGAATGAGACCGATGTTTATAACGCAGCGGACCAGTTGCGCGGATACATGAAGATCATGAAGGAAAAACTTGATGTGGCGCTACAACACGTGGGCTCGGAGGGTTAGATGCGGTGCCCCTGAACTAAACCGCTTCCATCGGAGTGGACGATTGAATCAGCGTATCGAGGAATGCCTCGCTGACCATGATGGCAACAGAACTCACGCAGCTGACGAACTCGGGATCTCGCTACGAACCCTACAGCGTAAGCTAAAAGATTGGAAGGCTGGTGGACGGCCGAAGTCAGCGCACCCTTATCCGCGGTGACCACGTATGGACGAACAAAGACCTGATCGAAAGGGCGGCGGCAGCCTGAGGCTGTCTGCACTCAGTCTATTCCTCTCAATCCTGATTAGCGCGTTCAACCTGACTGCCTTCTTCATTGGGTGTGTCGGAATGTTAGTTTTGAGCGCTTTCAATAGGCTAAAGCGGTTATTTGCCACACACTAACTACCCCGGGCCTCGTGGTGGGCTTTTTCGTGCGAGGTAGAATCAGGGCCATGTCCGATATCCACGACAATGTCCTGCTGAGAATGCTCGCCAAGTGCGATCAGATGTTGGCCGCGTCAGAAGACATGCTCAAATACGCTCGCGATGACGAGCAGCGCGACTCGGGCCTCCGCGCTTGGGACGCCACCAAGGATATGCAAGAGATCGTGGAAGCCAGCATTCAGCACCTCCGGCAGATTAAGTAGCGGCACTGCGTACGCGGTAGGATGGTTGATATGGTCACCCCGTGTGGACTGCCAGAAGAGATGGATTGCCCAAGATATCCGGATCACGGGAGAGCGAATATACGCTGGCTACCACCACCCGAGCGCGAGCGTATAACCAGCAATGAAATAGCTGATGTCTTTGCGATCGACTGCCCGAAATGCGGAGTGTATGAGATTAGCCAACTGCCGGGAAAAGGTTCCCGATCGGCGCATTGGTAGGCCCCATGAAATACCGCAAGCTACGAATCGCGTGGTCGGTTGGGTGGGGACTCGCGGCTGTGCAGTTAGTGGTGTTGTGCGTGCGGAGTTAGTGGTGGGTTGAGCGACTACCCGTGCCAATTCCTGGCAATCACGTTATCGGCCTGGGGACGATGCAAGGGGTTTTTGCGGTCGTGATAGACCCAAACTGGGGAAGGCCGCCTTGGACAACACTTAGCAATCCAGCCGACGAATGGCTCGCATTGGGAGGTTATAACCATTCACGTGTATCGGCATTCTGACGACGACTTTCTGGCTGTCGGGCGTGTCCACCCCGAAACCTAAATTAAAAATTTGACATTTAGGTTGGGAAACGTTCCAATGGCCCGCGCAATTATCTAAGGCGACACCACGTAACTTTAAGGACAAGCTAATGACATCGACCCAGCTTCGAGGCATTCTCATAGCGTCTTTAGTTGCGCTCGCACTATCGTTTGCCGGTCAGCAGCTACGCGCGGACTTCAAGATCGTTGTCGACTTCAACAATACGGACAACATTTCCGAGAGTAATGGCACGAAGTACAAGGCTTCTGCGGCCGGTTACGACGCTGGCCAGAAGGCCGCCGTCCTTAACATGGTTAAGTCAAAATATACCGGCATCGCTGGATTAGGAACGGTATCGGTAGTCGAAGGGGCTGTCGGTACTGGTCTCGGAGGCGGTGACTATTCGGTTGTCGTCAGCGGCGGCAAAGGACCGGGAACGAAATTTGGGAATGCCGGCGTAGCCGGCGCACCGTCAATTGTCTACGGCGGTATCTTCGCCGATGAAAAAAAAGACGGGAATCCCGTGTTCACCGGGGTGGGTCTTACTAATGCGGTCGGGGAAACTACAGCCCACGAGGCCGGTCACCGTGCAGGAAAGTTCGGTCATAACGGCGAAGACCCTGCCGCAGCGGTACCCAATGTTGCTCTCATGCGAGCTGGTGGCGATGTTACGAACGCGCGGCGGATCGCGGACCAGCGAGGTTTCAATACCGAAGAGACAAAGGCTATCTCAACAAACTACGTGAAGAAAGTTGCGGCAGCGGCAGCGGGATTGGTTGGTGCAGGCGTACACGGCCTGCTTGGAGGATTTGCAGGGGACGTCGTCGGCGCTGGTGCAAATGATTTTATTCCCGATGACGATGTGTGGAGCGCACAGATTTCGTATCTGGGAGCGCCGGGAATGACAGTTGGTTATGTGGATCAAGGTGGCAGTTTTGTCGCCGAAAGCACCAATCTATTCGGCATGGGTGCTCCTGATTACATGGGAATGCTTTTTCCAGGCTCGCCTTTGGGGAGCTGGGATATGGCCCTTCAGGATAGTGGTGGCAGCGTATACGACTTCCTCCACTTCGGAGCGAGTGCACCGCTTTTGACCCAACCCGACCCGTATAATTCGGGCGTCTATCAAATGGCTCAGCTGCCGTTCTCAATTGGCGGCACTTCTTTCAGCATTTTATTGGATGCTACTGCTACTCTAGCGACCACGGGCGGCTTCTTGCAGGTTCCTGAACCCGCTTGCATCGCGCTTCTAGGCATTGTCTTGGGTGGATTTGCAATCCGCAGGGGTCGACAACGGGTACGTGCCGTCTAAGGTTGGACGTAACTCCCGCTTGCAACTTGGTAAGGCACCCGGTGGCATTGATCATCAAAATGGTCACCGCCGCACTGCTACTGCTCGGGATGCTGGGGTGTGGTTGCTGGCATGTCCCCCTGGATGAGTGCCCCGAGCTAGAATCGTAACTTGGCCCCAGCGAAATCGCAATCAGTGCCGCCGTTTTCGTCCTATCGACTCTGATGTGGGACCCATTCGAACCGAAGAAAAATTAAATCCCACACACTAACTACCCCGCCCCTCGTAGTGGGATTTTTCGTGCGCGGTAGGATGGCGGACATGGATACCTCACGCCAAGACGCGTTGGTCGCCATCTTGGAGCGCATCGACGAACAGGCGGCGACGCTTGACACGATGCTGCAGAATCCGCTTAGCGGCGGGGAGCGTATTCGGATAACGGATGAATTAGCGTATCTGAAACTCGAGAGGAAAAAAGCAGTCGATACGCTCAAGAAGATCCGTTAACTTCGGCGCCTCCTCCGCCATGCAATGTTGGGTCCCTATGAAACACCGCGAGCTGCGAATTGCGTGGCGTGGAGGAATCGTGGCGGTGCTGGTGGTGGCGCAGCTAGAGGGCTATCAGGGCTGAGATTAAAGCTCCCGTTTATGAAATCCGAACTGAAGCGCGGGAGGTTTTGGAGTAGTTGACTTGGCTGCAAGAACGCGCTCAATTTCATCCACCGGCATTCCTCGGTCCAGCATGTTCAACTTCAGTTCGGCATCCGACTGTGCCTTCAGGTGGTTACTCCATATCACCATTCCGGCAATGGCGATACTTGTTATTGTAAGGCCAAGTACTACGGCCACTTCGGGCGATTGGACAAGTAGGTCGTACATGACGCTCCTCTTCGGTCGACTGACACGCGACGTACTGCTATTCGCCCTAGTATGGTCTTTCTTGGGCATTTATGGCAAGTTTCGAGCGACACGATAAAATTGTCATCAGCGGGGGCACTATTTACGGCTTCCATGTGCTTTTTTGACGCTGGATTTTCGCACGCTCCTAATCGCCACGACGCTCGTTGCCGTTGGGCTGGGGCCGATCGTGTGGGCGATCAATAATGGAACCGTCGGTTGCAGGAACCTTCGTAAAACGATCATAAGACACGCGAGTTTGGCGAAGCTGTGAAAGAGAAAAACTAGAGCTCGTAGCGCGTAAGCGTATATTAAGACGGCGGACGAGAGTTCAAGGCAAACCGTCGCCGGGGGTCGATCATGAGAGCCGAGGCATTCCACCGACTGCTGATTATGCCGGCACTGCTGGCAGGCTTTGCCCGCCTCGTCTTTGCCGCTCCGCCTCAACATCAAACCCATCTCGCCAAGGATCATGTCGCGCCGCTCGTGGCACTTAAAGAAGCCGTTGAACTGCTGCCGGCGTCGGCCGCGAAAACGGCGGTCACTCCTCAGGAAATGGAGCTATTCAGCAAGATTGCCGATGGTCATCTCGACCAGGTGAAAGCATCGGAACTGGTGCTCACCGTCGCCGGCGTCACCGACGCCAACACTCAAAAACGCTACCTTGCCAAGCTGGACAATATCACCGCTGAAGCGCGCAAGGCTATCGCCAAAGGCGCCACGCCCGACGAAAGGGCCTTCTTCTTGGCCGACTACCTTCGCCACGGTCCTTTGCATGGCGGCGAGGAGTATAACCAGGTCGATATGCTCAAACTGCTCGATACGGGCAAGTTCAACTGTGTATCTGCCGCCATCTTGTACAACCTTGTCGGGAATCGGCTTGGCCTGAAAACCCAAGTTGTCTCGATCCCCGGTCACGTGTTCCTCCATATGGCAGATTTCTACATCGAACCCACCAGTGGAAAGACGTTGACCGCGGAAGATCACCGAGCCATTGAGGACGAGCATTGGAGAACAGCCACCGATTATTGGAAGGCCGTCTTCGGCACCGCTCGCCATTATGAGTCAAATAACCTCAGCCTCATCGGCCAAGTATATTTCGACAACGATGGCGAGCTCTTCAACAAGCACCAGTACGAAGCAGCGGCAATTCTGGGGCTCAAGGCACTTTGCCTCGATTCGAACCAGCCGATGTTCACCTACTCTTTGAAACTCGACATGGAAAGCTGGTTTAAAGACACGTTGCAACGCAGGAACGACTCGAAAGCAAAACAAATCGCAATTATTTACGGGCAACTCTTCGGCAACAGCCCCAACAAGCTCGCTCAACAACTTGCCGCCAAAAAATAAATCGGCAGGGGCAGCAAAAGGGTTGGGTTCTTGGGTGATTAGCTCGCGGCAGCGCCTGACCGGAACCCCACAATCAGCAATGGGTTTGCGCTCCGCGTCTCGCAGTGATTGTTGGCGTTCGATGCTAAAAGCCTAGCTGTTTGAATCGGTACGCGCCGTCGGCTGTGTCGCGAGGTATCGGAGGTCGACCTACCCACTCGGCGCCGGCGCTTCGCGGCCGCCGGGGCTCAATGGCAAAATGCTATTGCGGCCGCATGACGTCGACAAACTTATATCCGAGATCGGTAACGTGAAACACTTCCTGTTTGTATCCCGCATTTTCGATTAAATCATTTTTAATGAGTTCGCTGAGTGCGTGCTTCCATCTCGCAATTTCACACGAAGATTGCGAAGTTACCAAGTTTCTCGTCCCCACCAGGATCTCCGTACCTGCTGACAATTCCGCCGTTAGCAGCTAATCCGCTATCAAATCTCGTCGGCCAGCCCGCTGCCCAAAACTGAGATTTTCGGCTCTTGTGTAACACCTCGGACATATTCCCGTAAGAGCCTTTGGAAAGCGGCTGGGTATTCCGCTCTCGCTCAGAATCGCAGCTATTTGGGGATTTTCTCATGTTCGCTTCTCAATTATCCCAACGGCTCGGCTCCTGCATACTTCTTACTCTCGCCGTCGGTCTCGCCTCCCACCATGCAGCCGCCCAATCCCCCGCGCCTCCAAAGTCAAAATTCAAGATTAAGCCATTTGTGGCCCTCCGCGAAGCCCTGGACCTGCTTCCGGCGGCGGACCGCAAAATCGCCACCGACGACGAACTCGAATTGTTTCGCAAAGTCGCCGCCGGAGAAAAGGATAACGTAATCCTTTCGAATGCGATGCTTACAATCGCAGGCGTTACGAATGACAAGGACCGCGAGCGCTACCTCGCTCGCCTTACGGAAATTACCGCCGGAGCTCGCAAAGCGCTCGCGGGTATTAACACGCCAGAGGGACGCGCCGACAAGCTCGCCGATTACCTGTTCAAGGGGCCCTGCCACGGCGGCTTCGCCGATAACCAGGTCGATATCTGCCGCTTGCTCGATCGCGGCGAATTCAACTGCGTGTCGGCCTCGATCCTATACAACAATATCGCCAGTCGCCTAGGCCTCCAAACCCGGTACGTCGAAGCGCCTGGCCACGTGTTTCTCCGAATGGGCGACTTGAATATCGAACCAGTCTGCGGAAAAACGTTCGGAGCCCGCGAACATCAAAAGATCATCAACGACATGTCGGACAAAGCCAAAGACTATATTCGGAATCAGTATGACAAGGACCACACGTATGTGGCCGGAAACCTTGGCCTGATCGCCCAACCCTATATGACCCGCGCCGCCGATGAGCAGAACCGAAGTCGCCATGACCTCACGACAATTGACAATCTCAAACAGGCTTGTTTAGACGCCAATAATCCTATGAACGCGTTCTTCTTAGATACCTCGCTAAAAAAGTGGTTCAAAACAGCGCTCAAGGATCACCAGTTCGATAAGGCACAAAAATTGGCCGCCATCTATGGCCAACTCTTTGGAGATGGTTCCAACAAGCTCTTCGCCCAAGTGGCCGCCAGCCGCGCCAGCAGGTCGGTGAAAAGCTAACTGCGCATTCCGCGCAATGGCCGCGTCCGTCCGGCAAAGATCGTTGCATGCAGCCGCCCCTGCAATCTTGCAAATCCTTTTACCTTGCGGATCGCTCAGATGGACGTGGGAGAGGTCGCAACTTGGGAGCAATGCTACACGAAGGAGAGCGGAGAGGGCGACGGCGAGCCCGACTCTCGGCGGTTAAACGGTCGTTTGATGACGAGTGTCACGCGTTGACGCGTTTATGGAACCTATCTTGGGCATGACCCTATATTTCACACTGCTGTAATTCCGCTTTGTGCGTCGTTTGCCCTCTTACTGCTATCGGCTTTCATTCGTCGTCGTCGAGGGGAAGTCGGGCCAGCCACCTGCGTTAGCGAGGGAGTTGACGAGGTGGCCGGTGCGGTGCTCGTTTTTGTCGGTAAAGGAAAACGGTCTCCCTCATTCTTCTCAGAAGTTCAATCGAACGTGTGAGCCGTTCTGCCGACTTGTCTCCATTTTGGTGGAAACTTTGACGCGGTTCATCTGCGCCAATAGCCGGTTTGGATCGATCTCGGCAAAACAGCTAGTGGCTTTTGCGGTTTGGTGTTCGAATGATGCTGGATGTGAACTCTGCTGATGCAAAAAACAACGGGGCGATTGATGCCAAACTATTACTTTTCGTGTGGGTGTAAAGAATGTAAAGAGGAAATGGCTGTTTATGTAATCGTGCCCAAGGAACCGGGGCGCGAGCAGTACTTCTCGTTTACCTGCAATAATTGCCAATCCGAAAATATTGGTAAGGGGAAAACTTACTCGCAAGTTAGTGAGATTCCAGACGGCGCAATTGTCGGCGCGGCCAACTAGGTGCGGCATTGTGTTCGTGGAGATTGTTCAAGAACGAGCGTCCACGAGCCGGGGCGATGGTGATAGGCCCGGTTGCCGTACAATAATAGCAGCCTCAAGCGCAGGCTTTTCAATCCGGAGGATCGAACTATGTCATCGCACGATGCGGAAACTAATCTGTTGATCTTTAAAGCGTTCGTCCTCCGGAAGCATGTCGCGTTAAAAGCGTTTAACGTAACGGCAACTGCGGCCGAGGACTACAGCGACCAACTATTGCAGCAAATATCAGAGGGTAAGCTGTCGCTCATTCCACGGGCTGGAAGAAAGCCGGAACTGCTGCGTACTGAGAAAGGCCGCTCCGTATAGGTCCGATGTGGCGTTTTGAGTTACATAACGTCCTTTATGTAACATATCCGACGTTGCGACGGAAATAAGAAATGAATCTTTTACGGACCTCGCGGCAGGCGCTAATATGCGAACTAAGCTCGCGAAGACCAGCTTGCGAGGTTGGTCAACTGGGATAGATATGACGAACAAGTCAGGACGTCGTCCCACAACTTAATTCGCCAGCAGCACTGCACTGCGAATTAGTTTTTCCTACACCTTGACAGTGAGCGGCTTGATATAATGGGATTTTTGTGGCGACAAAGTGCGAGGGGCTTAATGAATCATAAATTATGTGCGATGGCCATCGTTGGCGTCTGTATCCCGGCCTTGGAAGTAGAAGCTACAGCATATAAGGCAACTCTGCTACATCCCGCAAACTTTGACTCGTCTGGTGCTACGAGTGCTTTCGGGGCGTTTCAAGTTGGCAGTGGAGCTCCGTCGAACGCCAATCGCCACGCCCTTCTGTGGAGTGGCACACCAAGTAGCGTCGTAGATTTGAACCCTTCCGGATTCATTATGTCATATGCGACGGGCATTTCTTCGAGTACGCAATCGGGGTATGGGAGCGGCTCAGCGACCGGGGGCAACAACCACGCTCTGCTGTGGTCGGGAAGCGCAAATAGCGTGGTTGATCTCAATCCCGCCGGGTTTTTAAGGTCTGCGGTCTATGCAGCTTCCGGAAACTTTCAAGCTGGCTACTCGGACATTAACACAGATGGTCTAACTCATGCGTTTCTTTGGAACAGCACTGCCGCAAGTGGCGTGGACTTGCATCCGTCGGGGTTTGCCAGTTCCGAAGCCGACGGCATATCGGGAGTAAGCCAAGTCGGTCAGGGATATCAGCTCGCATCTAACGCGTATCACGCGCTACTTTGGCGTGGCACTGCGGCAAGTGTCATTGATTTAAATCCGCTTGGCTTTTTTACGTCAGAGGCAGTCGCGGCGACTGATTCGAATCAAGTCGGTCAGGCGTCCGGGTTATCGACCGGGTTTTATGCACACGCGATGCTGTGGCAAGGAACTGCTGCCAGTGTCGTCGATCTAAATCCGGCTAGTTTTGAGCAGTCTCACGCCACTGGAATTAGGGGGACAAATGAGGTTGGTTGGGGTGAGGGACCGACGACTGGCGGGTACTATCATGCCATGATGTGGACTGGCTCCGCCTCTAGCGCAGTGGACTTGCACTCCTATTTAAGCGACCTCGGAATTTCGGCGCTTTCGTCGATCGCACTGGGTATTTCCGACAACGGCGATATTGTAGGTTATGCGGAAGATTCCTTCGCACGACCGTACGCAGTTCTTTGGTCCCCAACTGTTCCCGAACCGACTTCGGCCATCTTGTTTGTATGTGGGCTCAGCTTTGCGCCGTTGACTCGCATCCGCCGCGTTTGATGCATCGCAAAGGCTAAAAAGGAAGAGTTGCTTGCGGAACCCTTCGAGGGCACTTCAGATTACTAACACCAATCGTTAAGGATCGCCCGCACTCGACTTCTTTTTCGGGATTCTCGGCCGGGGAAACGTCCGAAGCCATGGGCTTTTCAAAGTCACGTGAACAACAATTCACGAGACACCGTCCGATAAGTTGGAATTCTGTTCGCTTAGAAAACGAAAAAGCCCCGCAACTTCGCGGGACTTTTCTTGTTTGGAACATCCTTTATGTAACATAATGGCGGCTTGTGCGGCGCAAAAACCGGCTTTGGTTGAAACAGCAAGTATGGCTGCCGATTACTCCGTTTGTTGGGCCTTAAGGGCTTCCTCGTAGTTGAATTTTTCAACTGCTGACTCCGCGGAAATCGGCACTGAGGAAGTATCTTCAAAAATTTGCAGTAGCAGCGTCCCACCATGCAGAACTTCAACCTTCGGCCCCTTCCCGCCTGACATGTTTGCAAAATCCCACTGGATTTTATGCTTTCCGGCAGGCAAACGTACGGCGTAAACCGTGTTAAATGCTTTCGGCGCCGTTTCCTCGACTGTGATGTTTTCCATCGATGGCCGAGCCATCCACCATTCCCCCGTTTTATCTGGGTCGACGTTGATACCACTCCAAGCTTTCGTCACGCCGGCACCCCTGTTCACTACTTGAGTATGGCCGATGATGTGGACAACGCTGTCTTTTTTCAGGTCTAAGTCTAAGTAAACTAGATGTGTCCCGCGCCGGCCCAGCTCTCCGGGCTTAACATATGCGTAGGCTTGAGTTTGTGCGGAAGCTAGATGAGGTAGTAGAAAAAACATCCCCGTTACCACGCCGAGACTGTAGCGATGCATGACCGACTCCTTTAGGTGTTGCGGTTAACAATGTAGGAAATGGCTGTCGAATTATTTAATGACGCGGTCGTCTCGGCGTCATCGCACACGCGTTGCGTTACTTTACGACTACCTCTGCTTTCTTTTCGTCGAGAGACTTTTCGGCCGTTTGAAGCGGCTCGATAACGGACGATGTGGTTTTGACCTCGTACTTTCCTGCTTTTTGAGCAGGCACATCTACGTCGAAAACGGTGCCAAATGCGATCGGTCCTCCTTTCATTTTTACTATTCTACCGAGCGTGTTTTGAGCAATCACTTTCCCGCCTGAATCGGTCAGATACACCCTCATCAGAAAAATGTAATCTCCATTCTTACTTCCAGCTGGGACTTCAATATTAACTGCATCACCAACCCAAAAGTCAGTATTAGCGGGGGGACTTTCAGTTGGACCAGCGCCCGGGCCAACCAATGCGGCTGAAACGTCACTCGGCGCTGTTGTTGCGGCCTTCGAGCTGGCCATCAGCTTTGTGGCCCACTCTGCCCGTTTTATTTCGGCGACGTCACCCTTCACGTTCGCGATGAAATTGTAGGTGTACTTCTCCCCATCGATTTTGAGAATCAATTTGTCGTCAGGATTCAGAACTATGTCGAAAAAGAAGGCGATTGTTTCAACCCCCACCATTCCCGGTACTGAAATCGTTCGGAAACCAGCGGGCGCCTTAACAACTCTCCCTGAAGTCGTAACTTCATAATCTACTTTCGTTGGAATCGCTCCCGGTACGACAGGATACGTGTAATCTAATTCAATAACGTCCCCCGCGGAAACTTTATAGTCGCCCGGCTTCGAAATTTTGCACCCTTTCACCTTCGCCGCCTCCTGTGCGGGATGGATTAAGGTCCCGTCGACGCCGTTTACAGCGAGAGCCTTAAGAGTTAACAACGAAACGCTGATCGCGGCAGAGAACATTAGCTTGTTCATTGCTTCCCTTTCGTAACACCTTCACCTTAGGGACTCCAAAACAGAACCGTTCGTGCAGCAGCATCAAACCTTTGCGAAGTATATCACCAACTGAGATTGCGTTGAATCGCTGCAGAGAAATTTGCGGCTATCGCTCGCGGAAAGGTTCAACCAATTCTGAAATGTTTTTATGCGTTCAATGAGGTTTTGTGCTTGGATTAGCACGCTACAGAGCGAATGAGACGCAGGACTGCAGCGAAGATTTCTCCTTCCCTCCGCTGTTCAATTAGGGTTGAGTTCACTCTGCTTCCCGATGAGCCGCCTCAGCAGTTCACAGGACTTATCATCAACCTAAATCATTTGGTATGAAACTGAGTTCGGGCGCGAGTAACGGGCCGCGTCGGCCTCGCCAAGTGGTCATCTCGAACCGTGAGCAACTCGTAGTCCTGCGACCTGTTGGACAACTGCTGACAGTTTCCGTGCTCCACTACGATGCGGCGGTGCGGCCTAACACGGCTTTCGACAAAGATCTGTCCGATGTGCCGGTGTCTGCGCAAGAACTAAAGCTGGCCAAAACCCTGATCGATATGTCGCTCACGAAGGACGCTGAACTGGACAGTTACCGCAACATCTACAATGAGCGAATGGAGGCACTGGTGCAGGCAAAGATTGCGGGCAAGGATATTGCCACTGTTAAGAACGATGATAGTGCTCCGCCCGCCATCAATTTCATGGATGCACTGAAGGCTAGCCTCGAAGCGAAGCGGCCACGCAGCCCAGGCTCAAAAAAGCTCGGCAAACGCATTCAGCCAAGCCGTCCGGCCAAGCGTCGGAAGTCAGGTTAGATTCAATTCCCTTGCTCTCGTCGCTAGCGATTCGGCAACTGCTCTCATTATTTCACTCTGTAAATCGCCTCCCGCGACCTGCGACACTGCTGATCGTTATTGTGTTCACTGTCTCTCAATCGGGTGACGGCTTCCCGTCTAAAGACGCATGAGACTTAAGCCGCTGCGGACCGCGTTCGTCATCGCTGAATTCGCCATCGTCGCGGCGGTTGCGATTTGATTCCACTTGTTAAGGGCAAGGAACTCCCATGCGCTGTGGGCTAGCTTGCTCGGCAAGCGACACTACATTCGAGACGTCACCAAAGCAGCCAATGAGCTGGCTGACAGGAGCCGCTTGGCGATATTTGGGAGTTCGCCGCCAGTGAGACGGATCCCAAAACTTGGGCTGATGAAAGTCACGCTCTCTGCGTGTCGGACGTTTACACCGATGCGATCCTGACGGTTGTGCGGAAGTGAGCGTCCGGCGAGAAGCTAGATACAATCAATTCGCCGGACTTGTATTAAGAGGCTTCTGGTGAAGAAGCTCGGAAGAGAGTACTCACGGCTGGGCTGCGGTTGGGGGCGTTGCTGAATAGCTTGGGGAATGCGAATTCACAACGGGCGAAGCGATAACCCATTAGCTCGACATCTTGTTTGAGGACACACCATAGGTTTACTCAGCCGAGTTCTAAATCAACCGCTTACCAAGGGTGGCTTCGCCGAGATGCTTGCAAAGCACCTACGGACATCGGGTGAAGTTGGTTCGGTCAAGTACGACTCCGAGATTATAACATTGCGGAATACTCAACAGGTTTTTATATAAAATAACAGTCAGCTGACAACGAGCTCAAGTGGTTGAGCCGGACCGGTATCCCGATGACGGAAATTCCCCGCTCCGATCCGACGAGGAACGTATAAAGACTCTGAAAAACGCATGTTCAAGTGAGGAAAAGACAATAGCGCAATGCCGGCTACAGGCACCTTTCAAGATGAATTGGATAAGTGAAAGCCACAAGTATTAAGCATCTTGAGAAGTGCAATTCGTGTTTCGTGTTGGTTAACATTCGATTGGCAAGTACGGCAAAACTAACGTTCCTGTCCTCGCAATTCAAGCAAGTCGCAAGGCGGTTTAGCCTTTAGTATGCAGTGAGGTCGTGGACCAACCAGGAATTGCTTTGCCCCCAAGCTTTTGACATTGTGGAGGCTTGCTTTCGCAACTCGGTGAAGCCCGTCAAGAATTGAGCCATCGGAATGAAGTAATATTGGTGAGTCTAAATCTGCATTCACAATCCGCCTCATGTGCGCCACCAATTCTTTTGGACTTGGGCGCTCACTATCAAAGAACCAAGCGCCGGCGTCATCCAAGTCAACGTCACTGACCCGCAATGATGTCCAACTTGCTTCAGAGTCACTGTCTTCCCATAGACGGACTATATCCCAAACATGGATTTCATCATTCACTTGACGCATCGCTAAGTGGCGCGAGGCGAGATTTGAGCCGTCGATATGTCGAATCGCGTCGGACAAAACCATGCCGACCGCTGACTCTGTGGAATTAAACGTAGTCATATTCAGATGCCACTTATTGACCGCTGGCACTCAACGGTGATTGACGAACTTTCGCGTTAGGGAATGTCGCCTGATCTATCGCTTCTCAACTTCTAGCCCCGTGCTGAACGCTAGTTGACGCATGCTTCGCTCCATCGATGAGAGAGGCTAGTCCAAAGTCGCCACTGTGCAGGGTAACGACGCACAAGGCATTCGGTAACAACGCCAAAATAAGTGGCTGCGAGTGCAACGTCACTGTCGGACTTTGTTGTTAGCGTGGGGAATTCGACCGCCGGAAAGAATCTGATTGAGATTGGCGAGTCAAAGTCGCTCGTTTCTCTTGCGACACATACGGGAACGACAGGGGCCTTCGTTGATAGTACGATTCGCACCATAGCCTTGGATATCAGCACTGCTCGTCCAAACAGCGGCGATTTTAACCGACTAGAGTTCGGATACGCATAGTCCCCGTAAAGCGCAACTGCGCCTCGGCTCCGAAGCACAGAAAGTAATCGCCGGGCTCCTGCCGGAGACGCAGAAATTTCTTCGAAATTCCAGTGAGCATTCGCGAAAACTGCAGACTCACCGTGCCTCTGGTTTCGTACCAGACCGATACTGTATGCAGTAAGCCCGTTAACCGCTCTCGCAAAACACGGTGATGACTGATATACCGAATAAAGCAAGATGCCTCGTTTCCGAGCAATGGCTTCTTGCAAGTATCGCTCATCGTGAACTTTTACTTTATCAGATATTCCTACAGAAATATAATTAGTTGCAATTCTCAAGTCGTCATAGAGATGTAACAGGATATGGGAAATATGCTCCAATGCGAACGCATCGGCAGCCATTCCGACGACGGTCTGATCAACCATGCCTACCGTCTCAACGATTTCGGCACGAAGTCCGAAAGTGTTGTGCTCGTGTATTCTATGAGAGACGTCGATGAAGGTTTCGACAACCTCTGGCTGAGGTCGCGACCGCAATCCTTCTACGAAATCTTGGTCTTTCTTCAGCTCGCGAAGTATCGCTGCGCCAAATTGCCCGCTCGAAACCTGCAAGGACAGAGAGTGAACTTTCCGCCACAACGTCTCAGTTAAACGCGATCGCATATTTTTCTAAAGCTTTCGATCGTGACAGTCTCTTGAGTATTTCTGGAAACATCGCTAGAGCAATTCGACATTCGCCGTCGTCGACCGCATTGACGGCCCCGGCCTTTGCGAGGCAAGTGCCACCGCATAGCACGCGCCAATCACAAGTTCGGCAAGGCAAAAGATTCGCGGTGGATCGCGAACGTATGTATTGAGCGGTGTTTCCGGATAACACCGCGTCGAGGTCATCGACTTGCATGTGCCCAAGTCGCAAATCCGGGTCTTTGATGCAATCGCACGCCTCAATGGAACCATCGGCCGAGATCGAGAGCAAGTCGGTCGATGCGCCGCAGCACCCATTCCTAAGACACATGCTGTGCCTTCGATAACTTAATACATTTCGCAAGAAGTGCAGTATTGGCCGCACCTCAAATGCTGCCCAATGCGGCAGCACAGCATCATCAAGGAGTTTAAAGAATGAGGCAATTACCTTATCTGGGCAAGGTGCATGGCTGTTCAAATCACTCTCACCTCGGCCTGCTTTTTGGAAGATCGCCGTATCCCATTTTCGAAACCCACATATCCGAAAATATTCGGCAATCTCGGGAAGGAATTCAACGTTCGTTGACGTTACTGTTGTAAGAATTCCCGCGCGTTCAACTAACAGAGGGAATTGTTGCAGGTTGTCCATAATGCGCTCGAATGAGCCAGCGCCTTTATGATCAATTCGATGTACGTCATTCAATGAAGCCGGCCCATCGAGCGATAGCCCCACTGAAAAGCCATGCTCGATGAAGTACTCAACATGCCTGACCGAGAGGCGAGTCCCATTCGTTTGTATTGATAACTTCAGGACGAATTCGTTTTGATGCGTCAACTCTTCGGCATAGGTAGTCAGCTCTTGGAGCAGGTCGAAAGCCAGAAGAGGTTCGCCGCCGTGAAATAGAATATTCAAGTGCCCGGCCGATGATTCAATCGCCTGTCTTATTGCCTTCTTGGCGAGAGAGGCATCCAATTTGGAGCTATACGTTGCACTACGAAAATCGTAACAGTAGGTGCAGGCGAGATCACAGAAGCCGACGAGTTTCAAAATGAGGGTATTAGGTCGCGTTCGGGTATAATCAAACTTTTCTGATTGCCATACCGTGCCGCCGTTGTGGATGACAAGCCCTCTCTGATATAGAAAGTTCAGAAGTTCAGGATTCGCGTCTCCGACTATTGAATCTAGTCGATTTCGACGCTCCAATTCAACGAGGGCCAGAAACACGGATAGCTGCGCTGTAGATAACGCGGCCCACGACCCAGAATCTGGATGGATAATTATGTATGAATCGTCATCGCATTGGCGAATGCTCAAAGGCTCGATGAACCGCCAAGCCTTTGCGGGGTTCGTGATTACGGGCAACTGAATCGCCATCGTTGCTTTGATCATTGTGGCAGTCGCCGCCACAGAAGGCGGCGACTGCTGGGTTGAAAAAGTCTCAAACTAGCCGCATGCGCGCGTCCATAGACCTTTTGTCTTCTCAGAGGTGTACTCTACGTTGCCTGCGGAGTTTACTTCCACGGCATCGATTCCCCTGCCGACTTGAGAACCAAGTATCGATTTAACGAGCTCTTCAAGCTGGGCGTTAGACTGTCCTCTCAATTGATGAGCAAATTCGGCGGGGACTGTTATTTGAATAGTTCGCGATTTGTCTGCCATCATTTACTCCCATAATAGTTCGGGTGACTCTGCATGCGGCCGCTATCTTACGGCATCAGCAGGGGAGTTTATCGGTCCCAATCACGAAAAACAAGCTAGGGTCGTACTATTTAAAATAAAAAATCGTAAATTGGTTACTCCCTAATAGCGAATCGCATTTACGATGCATGCGACCGTAGATTATGACCAGCCGATAAACAAAGGATTGGCGAGGTTTAGGTCGAGTTGGCGGTTTAAGCGTTGTCGTAAATCGACTCTTGGCACAATTATCATTCCGGCACGCAACAAATATAGAATATTGAGCACCCAATGATGCAATGGATTGATTTATCTGCTGCGCGTCATAAGATAGTGCCTTCGCAGATCCGGAGTGGATCAGGCTCAACGATTGCCCAGTTAACATCTGGGCTGCGGACCATTTGAACGATCTGTTTCAGTCAGTTTGCTCATGTGTGCAACTGACCATCTTCAAGTAGTGCGTGTCCACATTATCAAGGAGTCGGCAAATGAGTTGTTCATGCAATTTGAACCAGACGCCCAAGGAATCATACGAAGCCCTTCGAGCAAACTCAGAATCGCTGGGCACGGGACTCTTTCTCATCCCTGCTCCAGATAAAGGAATATTGGAATTTGGCGGCGTGATTGTCCCGCACATTTCACATAGCGAGTGCGCGAAGCGAGGAGAAACCTGTATAGCGTTTAAATGGATTGCGGACTCGTACAAGTCCTATGAAGAACTGATGAAAGAGCGAGCGGCCACGCGAGGGTGCCTCAATCCCGATTGTATTGGGACCTGCACAGATCTGACGTGCATCTGCAGAGGAGGAACGTGCTACAAAGTTTAGCTGATCCGCGTCTGATTCCCGCAAGGTTGGCTGGAGTCCCTTTTTATTTGTCCGTCGATAGTGACTGTAACCCCTCCCGCATCTCGACGAGCGAGGCCGAAGTCCATGATGTGCGGCTGGCCATCGCCATCGCCATCGATCATGATATTGGCCGGTTTTAAATCGCGATGTACGACTCCCTGCTGGTGCGCATGATCGAGCGCTTCCGCGATTCGCGCGCACAGCTCAGCCGACTCCCGGCCGGTTAACTGCTGGCCGGAAAGCCAGTCACCCAAAGTAACGCCACGGACAAAGTCACTACGATATAGACGTTTTCGCCTTCGCGGCCCACTTCGTGGACGCCGACGATGCTAGGATGCCGCAACTGGGCAGCGGCGCGGGCTTCACGAAAGAAGTCCTCCTGCTCCGTAGAAGTCATTCCGCCTTCGCGCGGGATTTTGATGGCGACGGTGCGGTCGAGTGCTTTGTCGCGCGCGTTCGAGACGCTACCGAAGCCACCAACCCCAATGCGTTCAATCAGATCAAAGCGGCCAAGTTTCGAGAGCGAGGGCGCGACACGAGTGGCCTTGCTTTGGTCCACCAGACTGAAGTGGCTGCCGCATGAGGAACAAGTAAGATCGGTGAGCTGAGTGTCGACGGCAACTTCCATCGGCGCATGGCAGTTTGGGCATCGCACTTCAAGATGGCCTGACCCGGATCCTGTGTCGGACTTGTGTCGGGAGCGGGTAGCCACCTCGGTGTCGGTCGCTTTCGCTACTCGTTCGCGTGCCGTAGCGATGAGCCGCAACTTGCGAAGTTCCTCCGCGAGTTCCGGCATCAGCTCCGGATGCGCGGCGATGAGCATTTCGTCAGAGACGACGTCGCCAGCAAGACGACGGCATCGGCAGTCATCAATGACTGCTTGAAGTTGAGCATTGCGTGCCGCTGAACTATCACCCATGCACTGCGACTCCCCTTTGGCGGACAACTTAACAATATGGATCCCAAACCCCCGCCGTTGGCCGGCGGTAATTATCGATTGCGTCTAAACAAACAAAGCCATTCGCCACTCAGAATTCGAGATAGCCAGTTGCGAGTCGGCTTAGCTGTGAATCCGTGAATCTTATGAGCGTCCAATATTCCATTCCTGAAAAAACTGACCACCTCACGGTTCGCTGCGGCAGCGAGAGTACTTTCAGGAATCAGTTCGAGAACGGATAGGGTCACCGCCGCTGTTTCCTCAAGTCGATGCATCGTCAGGAAGCACATTACCCCGGGTATATCGACTGGGTTAACCGGTTTTCCGGCCATGCTCTCAACCATCAAATCGCGGAGTCGTGTCAAGGCGTACATAGCGGTGTCGAATTTTCCGGCTTGAATGTTGTACGCTGCATTGCCACATAAGATCGTAAAAGTGCTGAAGGATACGTCGTATGTTTTTTCTCCATTAAGCAATGCAGCTGCCTCAAGAAACTTCCCGCATTCTCGATAAGCTATTGCTTGATTGACAATTATTCGAAAGTCGAACGGGCACAATTCGTATGCCTCGCGAACCAGTCGCGGGAACCGATCGTACTCTCCTTTTACCGCAAGCTCGTCAGCGATGGCCATTAGTGCATAAGCTTTGCTTTTTTCAGCCTCCGCTTCGCGTCGCTTGACCTCGAGTGAACGACTGGCATCGGTGTCGCCCCAATCTTCTAATTCCTGAGATAACTCTCTGACTTCATCCAAGCGACCAGCGTGAATAAGTATGCGTGCCATCAACTCAGAAAGATCGCGATCAGGATACTCAATGAACGCGTGAAAATCTTCGTAGACTTCGCGAGCTTGTGCGGCGATGCTGGGTTTGCCCCAGATTCTGAGTAAGTCGAACACATATTGACGGAAATGAGGTTCGATTTCGTGTGCCTTCACAAGCGCTGCTCGGGCTTCGTGCAATCGTCCTATCCTCTCCTGAATTCTTGCTACTAAATGAAAAGCAGCACTATGGTTCGGCTCGTCTTTCACAATAAACCGGTCGTCGGCTTCACATTCACATCTATGCCTCCAGCAGCAAGGCAGGGAGCAATTCCCGAGGCTAAGCAGTGGTTCGCTGGCAACAAATCACTCTCCGTCGACGACCGCATGCTGAAACTCTTCGAGAGCTGCTTAGAATCCGGAGGCCACATTGCCATTGGGCTGGGGCCTATCGTGTGTGCGGCCAAGTGAAACCACCTCTAGCCGGCCTAGCGGCCGGCGGTACGCGAGCGCCCGCAATCGAACGTTTAGCTGCCCGCTGCTCGTCGTCCATGCCGCCAGCAAACGCGTTGATAAAAACAACGTTGGCTCCCAGGTACGCACATTGCTCCCTGAGTCTCACTAAGGGGGACGCGATGAAACTCTCAACAATTTGCCACAAGTGTGGGCGCATTACCGATGCCGACTACCCAGCGGACCAGCATATTTTCGATACAGCCGATACCAATCGAACCAACACGCGGGCGCATCGTCAGGATTCATTGTCCAGAATGCGGTGACCACGAACGGCTGCCGCATTGCCAACCTGACCTAAAAGACGCCGCAGTGCTCGAATTACTTGCCCTGTAGGATCGCGTCTAACTAGCGCCGATACTACTGCTCGATGCTTTGGCCATCCGCTGCTACGATGCGTGTATGGCCGATCAAAGTGCTAACCGAAAAGGCCGCTGGGACGCTAATCACTTGCACAACGTAATCATGTGCGGCCTCGCAACATTCCTAGTCGGATTGTTCTCGCCGCTACTTGCTACCGTGATGATGGTGCTGGCTCCGTTTATATTTACGTCTTCGCGGCGTCCACCCAACACCGATCCAGCAGAAAAATAGTTCGCCCACACACT